>ERZ772962.529-NODE-529-length-21290-cov-9.471768_pt1 | contig 21290 bp, 19 predicted proteins | sample MGYA00580676_ERZ772962 | MGnify/ENA primary metagenome ERZ772962 (study PRJEB29015, sample SAMEA2738049) | human oral metagenome | biome: human oral; feature: human-associated habitat; material: saliva | place: China | collected 2230 ...
TCGTTCAGCCGGTAAATACTCCGGAAAACCAGACAGCGATGCCTTGCGAGCCATATGCTTCTCTCCTTGAAATCGTGGTATCAGATGTGCGCCATATTGTGTGACGCGCACAGCCTTTTAATCATAGCAAGGATGCGCCCACAGCGAACCGCAAAACTTCGCGCCTATTCTGGCGCGTCACATGCCGCTATAGGATGTATAAACCGTATACACCCGCTATGCTGTATAGATGCGCTATATGTTTCGGCCTATAGCCATGAGACATTTCCCCGGCATGACATAGAGCCTATTCTTCCGATGGGTTTTCATGCCCCTAGTGAATGAGAGTTATAGCGGTGACTATTAAATCCGACGACACCCAGGTAAACCTTGAGCAGGCACGTAAGTTTGGTCGTGTATCCGATGACGGTCATGTTTTTGTGATTGTTGAGGGTGAAGAGTACGCCGTAGGGCAGTTGCCCGGTGCCTCCGAAGAAGAAGCCCTGGCATATTTCGCCCGCAAGTTCGAGAACGTTGAGGCACAGGTCTCTCTGCTCGAATCGCGTGTTGAGAATAATTCCCCGGCGGCAGATCTGCAAAAGGGTATCACCTCCATCGGTGCGCAAATTGGTGTGCGCAATATGGTGGGCGATTACGCAAGCTTGCAGGAGCGCCTGTCCGCATTGAACGAACGCATTATTAAGCTGGGCGAGGCTCAGCAGCAGGAACGTGCCGAGAACCGTGAACGTGCTCTGGCGGCGCGCGAAGAGATCGTTGCTGAGGCTGAGCAGATTGCGGCTCAGGATGTTGAGAAAATCCATTGGAAGAATTCTCACGCCCGTATGAACGAACTCTTCGATGCGTGGAAACAAGCCCAGCGTGAAATTCATTTGGCGAAATCAGTTGAAGACGAGCTGTGGAAACGATTCCGCGCCGCCCGCACCACCTTCGACCGCAACCGTCGGGCGCATTTCTCGCAGCTTGACGACCGTAACGCCCGCATCAAACGCGCGAAGGAAGAGCTGATCGCTCGCGCTGAACAGCTGTCTTCTTCAACCGATTGGTCTGAGACCTCACGTGAATACGGCAAGTTGATGCGTGCTTGGAAGGAAGTTCCGCGCGGTTCTCGCCGTGAGGACGATAAACTGTGGGCGCGTTTCCGCGCCGCTCAGGATGTCTTCTTTGATGCCCGCAACGCCGCCGAAGCACAACAGGACGAAGCATATGCCGAGAACCTCAAGGTTAAAGAGGCTCTGCTAGTTGAAGCTCGCGCCCTGTTGCCGGTAACCGACATTTCTGCCGCTAAAAAGGCTTTTGAGAAGATCCTTGACCGTTGGGATGCAGCCGGTCGAGTTCCGCGCGCAGATTTGCGCCGTATAGATTCTGAGCTTCGTAAGATTCAGGATGAAATCAACGGTGCAGAAGCCGCTAAATGGAAGAAGAACGATCCCGCTAAGGCGGCCCGCGCAAACTCGCTGCTCACCCAGATCCAGGATTCGCTCGCCGAGCTTGAGTCTGAGCTACAGGCAGCACAGGCTTCCGGCGATGCTAAGAAGATCGCCAAGGCGCAGGAGGCTTTGGAGGCGCGCCGCGCCTGGGCGGCAACCCTTGAAGGTTTCAACGCCTAAAGCTTGTTCCTCCTTTCTTACGAAGGTACAAAAATTCCGGGGTGTTCCCTATCTGGGAGACCCCGGAATTTTTGTGTTTATCTGCCTAGCTATTGCCCTGCTTACACGCTTTACACACCCTGCGCAGATTTTCATGCCCCTACTGTAGACTATGCAGCCGCTGGTTTGGCACCGGTGAGACGATACGCCTTATAGACGCCCGCAACGTTACGCACAACGTTCAAGACATGCTCCAGCATAAACCTGTCCCCTAGCTCAACCGCAAACCGGTCGATGACAGTACGATCCTCAGAAGTGTGCACGCGCGCATCCAGAATGCTTACTCCGGCCTCTGAAATAGCTCGGATGAGGTCGCTGAGCAGACCCTTACGGTCCAGACCCTCCACCTGAATCTGCACGCGGTACATGGCATCCGGTGAGGAAGCCCACTCCACTGTGGTAATACGGGGTTCCTCATCAGCATTACGCATATTGGGGCAGTCGCGCCTATGTACCGAAATACCGTTGTACCGAGTCACCATGCCAATAATGTCATCGGGCGGAACCGGTGTGCAGCATCGTGCAATCTTCGTCAGCACACCCTCGGCACCTGGAACGACCACGCCGTTATCGCTGACGGCACGGTGAGTCTGCTTAAGCAGGGTCTCATCAAAGTCGCTAACCTCAACATCGGATTCTTCAATCTGGTCGCCGTTATAGAGCTCGACGAGAGAATCAATAACCTGCTTTGGCGATATTTCGTTCTCACCAATTGCCCGGTATAGCGTTGCAACGTCATTCTTGTGCAGCTGTTGAGCTACCTGCGTCATGAGCTCTGGGCTCATCATCTTCTGCAGCGGCAGCTCATTATTGCGCATGCTCTTAGTGAGAGCTTCACGCCCGCGATCCAGAGCCTCAAGACGGCGTTCTTTTGCGAAATGCTGACGAATCTTTGTTCGCGCTCGCGATGAACGCACGAATTTTAGCCAGTCCTCGCTGGGGCCAGCATCCTCATTTTTGGTGGTCGTAATTTCGACTGTTGAACCCGTGGGCAGCACTGTATGAAGTGGCACTAGGCGCCCATTCACCTTAGCGCCAACGGTACGATCCCCCACTTCAGAGTGAATAGCATAAGCAAAATCTACGGGAGTTGAACCGGCGGGAAGAGCGATTGCTTCACCGTCGGGGGTGAGCACCACGATCTCATCGGTATCGAGAGTTTCCGCCAAAGACTCATAGAATTTATCTGACTCAGGGTTGGAATTAGAGATTTCGGCAATAGACTGCAAAATCCCCACATTCATGGCAGAGGTATGCGCCCCCGGCTCGTGTTTCTGCTGGGTTATTTTCTCGCCCCGCGAAGCCGCTTTATATCGCCAGTGTGCGGCAACACCGTATTCCGCTTCCTCATGCATCTTATAGGTGCGGATTTGAATTTCCAACGGTAAATTACCCGGCCCATAAACCGTCAAATGTAATGATTGATAATTGTTATTTTTAGGATTCTTAATATAATCTTTGAAACGCCCCGGCATAGCGGGCCAGAGTGAAAGTATATGCCCTAAAACGGTGTAACATTGTTCATCCGTTTCGACCATAATGCGCACCGCGAGAATATCGTTAATCTCGTCAAAACTACGCCCTTTGGTTTTCATTTTTTGATGGATGGAATAGTAATGCTTCGGGCGACCCGTCACCGTAGCCTCAAGACCCACCGAGTCTAAACGCTCTGTAATCGTGCTGCGTGATTCATCAAGAAATTTTTCAAGTTTAGGGGTACGCTCCCCCACCATACGCACGATTTCGGCATATATTTCGGGGCTCATCGCGGCGAAGGATAGATCCTCAAGCTCCCACTTGATGGTGTTGAGTCCCAGGCGATGGGCCAGCGGAGCATAAATTTTAAGAGTTTCTTCAGCTTTCCGCGCCGCCGACCCTGCAGCTACAAAACGCCAAGTACGTGCATTGTGCAGACGATCGGCAAGTTTGATAAGAAGCACGCGAATATCTTTACTCATCGATAGCACGAGTTTGCGAATAGTCTCGATGGATGCGTGCTCGCCATAGGTCATTTTGTCGAGCTTTGTCACACCATCAACAAGGTAAGCAACCTCTTCGCCGAACTCCTCTGTGAGCTCTTCCATGGTGTATTCGGTGTCTTCGACTGTGTCATGCAGAAGCCCCGCTGCCAAGACAGGACCGGTCGCGCCCATTTCAGCAAGAATCGCGGTCACGGCAACGGGGTGGGTAATATACGGATCGCCACTTTTACGCTTTTGACCTTCGTGATATTTATTCGCTATTTCAAAGGCACGCTGCAGAACTTGAATATCTTCATCGGGGTGATATTTCCGCACGGCGCGTACAACAGGCGCTAAAAGCGGTGAGAAACGTACGGACGCGCTTTCGTTGGCTCCCCCAGATGTTGAAAGCATGCGGCGACCAAAAACCAAACGGTTAGGCACACGTCCGGATGCCGCCATCACACGGTGAGAGCCACGCACAATTTTCTTAGGCGCCTGCGTCTGCATGCCGCCTTCGTTATCGGGGATTACGGGAGATCCTGCTGCGCTCATCTTTCTGCCTTCTTCCTCGTGCCCTCCACGTATTGAGAATCATCGTCGACCCACGCATCACCATAAAACCTGCGATATTACGATATCTTGAGTGAGACTCTCATGTGTTTATTTATCCTACTCACTGTTGTGCAAATGCGGCAAACTCATACAGTGAAACTTTCAAGATTTATTGTAGGTGTTACATAAACCATAGGGGGCGCTCTTGTGAGAACGCCCCCTATGATTATTCACTTATATGCCCCAGTCAAGTTATTGGTCTGCGTTTATAACGTTGACTTCAAAACTCGGTTTACGGCGTTTACGCGGTTTATCATCGTCATCCTCAGATGCGGCATCCGCCTCTGCCTGACCACTTGCGCGGTATTCCTCAACCTTACGTGTGTGGGCAAGAATCTTCCGCTCGCCCAAACGTAGGGTTCCATAAAGCGGCACCGATACGAAGAGTGTACCGACCATGCCGACCAGAATACCGACGAACAATGACAGTGAGAGATCTTGCAGAGTACCGGCGCCCAGCATAAACGCGCCGATAAAGAGGATCGAACCCACCGGAAGAACACCAACAATAGCGGTGTTAATTGAACGTACCAACGTCTGGTTCACCGCAAGGTTAATGTCTTCCGCAAATGTCCTGTCTTTACGGGAGAAAGCATCCTCGGTGTTCTCACGGATCTTATCGAAAACCACCACCGAGTCGTACAGTGAGTAGCTCAAAATCGTCAAGAAACCGATGATCGCACTCGGGGTAATCTCGAATCCGAGAGCCGCGTAAATTCCTACCGTAACAACTACGGTAAAAAGCAACCCGGCTATAGAGGCCAGCGACATCTTCCACGTGCGGAAATAGAACGCCATGCCGATCAGGGCAAGGATCACGAACACGATCAACCCAAAGAATGCCTGGCGAGTTACGTCTTCGCCCCAGGTAGGACCAACGTAAGAAGAGGTTACGTCGTTCTCGCTCACGCCATAAGCATCTTGCAGAGCTTTCTTAACACTGAGGGTTTCATTATCAGAGAGCTTGCTCATTTGAGCACGGATAGTTCCGGGGGCGATATTTGTAACACGCACATCCGATGCCGAGGGTGCATGCTCTTTCACGGCGTTTTCGCCCTCAGATACCTCAGTGTGGGTGGTTCGAGATACCACAAATTCCGAGCCGCCACGGAAATCAATACCCAGGTTAAATCCACCACTTACAAGCGGTATGGCAACAGATACCGCCATCAGCAGAACCGCAAGTAATAGCCAGAGGCGGCGCTTGCCGATGAAAGGATAAGACCGAGCACCCGAGTGCAAGTCATTACCGAAGCGCGCAAAAACATTAGGCTTAACTTCAGCAGCCATGATTACGCCTCCTTCTCATCATTTGTTGTTTCTTCCGCAGTGGCGGCGCGCTCAGCACGTCGACGCTCCGCAATACTAAGTGTAGATTCCTTTGACGAGCGGAAACGACCGGCGCCTCGGTATAGGGGCGCTGCCCCCAAGGATTCCGGTGAAAGCCCGGAATGGCGGTGACCCTCGCCAAAGTATCGTGTATTTGCAAGCAGAGTAAGCGCCGGGTGAGTGAAGAGATACACCACAACCAAGTCGGCGATCGCGGTAAGACCCAGGGTAAATGCGAAGCCCTTCACCGAACCAACCGAGACCACATACAGCACTACTGCCGCCAGAAGGTTCACAGCTTTAGAAGCCAGGATAGTTCGGGACGCTCGCTTCCACCCGTGACTGACAGCCGCCGGTATTGTACGTCCGGCACGAATCTCATCACGAATACGCTCGAAATACACAATGAAGGAGTCTGCTGTCGCGCCAATTGCCACAATCAAACCAGCAACACCAGCCAGGGAGAGTCGGTAATTCAAGGCCCATCCCAAGAGCACAATAGCTTCATATGAGATAATGCCCGCGACCACCAAAGAAGCCATTGTCACAAACCCGAGCAGACGGTACTGGAACAGTGAGTACACGAAGACCAAAAGCAGACCAATCAGACCGGTCAGAATACCCACTTTAAGCTGTTCTGCGCCCAAAGTTGCAGAGATCTGCTGCTCTGATTGAATAGAGAAGCTAATCGGGAGAGCACCGTACTTCAGCTGATCGGCAAGATTCTTAGCTTCCTGCTCTGAGAAGTTACCGGTAATCTGCGGCTTGCCGTCTGCAATAACCGCCTGCGAGACTGGCGACGACAAAACCTTACCATCGAGCATAATAGCAAAGCGGCTGCGGGGATCGTTCGGGCTCTGACCGCGAATAGCGTTCAGACGAGTCGTCACGTTCTTAAAAGTTTCACGGGCCGAGTCGTTGAACTCAATATTCACGGTCCAGCGACCGGTGTTAATGCCCTGCCCGCTAGTTTCTTGCGAGTGACTTGCCGTCGAAATATCGTTACCGTTGAGTTCTACCGGGCCCAAAATGAATTTCTCGTTGCCATCGGTAGAGCACGCCACAATAGCTTTCTTGGGGTCTGCCGCTTCCGCATCTTCATTATTGCCCGCGGAGCAGTCTTTAGCCTCAAACTCTTTATAAAGCTCGGGAGTAATCCAGTTGGTATCCGAACCATCCTGTGGCTCTGCGGTAGGCTTTGGGAGTTTATCGTCAGGAGTGCGTGATTCCTCAGGTACTGCTGTACCGGGCGATGAGGACTGCAGCACCGCGCGGAAGGTCATGTTGGCGGATGCCTGAATAAGCTCACGGGTTTCTGGGCTGATATTTCCAGGAACCGAAACCACAACGTTGTTTCCAGAGCCGAAGGACGTCGTAACTTCTGCTTCCGAAACGCCCGCACCGTCAACGCGCTGACGAATAATTTCAACGGCCTGTTTCAGCTGCTCCTGGCTAACGTTGGTGTCGTTCGACCCGTTCACTTTGGGTGAGAGGATCATCTGGGTACCACCAGATAAATCAAGTGCTAGTTTTGCTCCCCACGACCCACCGGCTTGCGTGGTACCAAAAATACCAGCGGCCATAAGGATCATGAGCAAAACCATCGAGACGAGGGCGCCTCGCGCGGCTGCAAGCGGTGAACGCCTAGCCATATGTGCCCCTTACTAGTTCTATGTTCTAGATATTCTTATGTGCATGAGATAAGGAGCTCCCCCTTTTAGCGGCGAAACTCCTTGACCAGTTATTCTTTGGTCTCTGAAACGTCAGAGCTTGTTTCTTCGGATGCGCCAGCACCTTCGGCAGAATCTTCAGCAGCCGTAATAACCTGCGCAATCGAGTGTGGGTTAATGGTGATGACGGTGCCTTGAGCAATCTCAAGTTTGGCTTTCTGCGCCTCAGCATCAACAGAGACAATTTTGCCGTACAGACCCCCACGTGTCATGACTTCGTCCCCGGGTTTAAGCGAAGCGATCATATCCCGCAGCGCTTGGAACTGACGCTTCTGCCGCCTAAAACTGCTGTAAATTAAAAACCCAGCAAAGACGACGACAAGAATCATCATAAGCGAATTGACGTCCATATGTTTCCTCTCCGTAGGCGCAAGCCCACCGCCGCAGGTTGGTAATTCCTACGGATATTTTGACGTTTTATCTGTGCACTACCTATCCATCCTACGCGAGAGGGCTGTGTTTCCCTACTCGTTTCATGATCTGCGTGTAGATTTTCTCAAGCAATATTCGCCGTTTTGACAATGCTCGGGCACCTTTTATGCGGATAGCTAACGCACCATTTTTAGCTTATACCCCACACAAAGGTATATCCCGACAAAGACAGTGCCTGTACCTAGTCTCCGATCTCGCTGAGCAACAGCGAGTACTAGAGGCTAATTTCAGGTGCCTCAAGCCCCAAATGCTCCCAGGCGGCAGGCAGTGCTACGCGCCCGCGCGGAGTGCGACCAATGAGACCCTCACGCACCAGATAAGGTTCAGCGACAGTTTCTACAGTTTCGGTTTCTTCTCCCACCGCGATGGCTAGAGTTGAAAGGCCCACCGGCCCCCCACCGAATTTGTGGATAAGAGACTCTAAAACGGCGCGATCTAGACGGTCGAGGCCGCGCGCATCCACCTCATACATATCAAGGGCGGTCGCGGCGCCATGAGAGTTGATATCGTGAACATCATTGACGAGTGCCCAGTCTCGCACACGGCGCAGCAAACGGTTTGCAATACGCGGGGTTCCGCGCGAACGACCGGCGATCTCGGCATATCCTTCACTTGTGATACGCATATCCATCAAACCGGCGCTTCGGCGAAGTACAAGTTCTAACTCGGGCACAGAATAGAACTCAAGGTGCCCGGTAAAACCAAAACGGTCACGCAGCGGACCGGGAAGCAGACCTGCCCGGGTTGTGGCACCTACCAACGTAAATTGAGGAAGCTCAAGCGGAATCGAAGTTGCTCCGGCACCTTTGCCAACCACAATATCCACACGGAAATCTTCCATCGCCATATAGAGCATTTCTTCTGCCGGGCGGCTCATACGGTGTATTTCGTCAAGAAAAAGTACCTCGCCCGGTGTGAGCGAAGACAGAATCGCAGCCAAATCACCCGAATGTTGAATTGCTGGCCCGGAGGTAATACGAAGCGGTGCCTCCATCTCAGCGGCAATAATCATTGCCAGGGTAGTTTTGCCCAGCCCGGGAGGGCCGGAAAGCAACACATGGTCGGCACTGCGCCCACGCATTTTCGAGGCTTCGAGCACGAGAGAAAGCTGTTGACGCACGCGCTTTTGCCCCACGAAGTCGTCAAGCGACTTAGGACGCAGAGCCGCCTCAATCATTTTCTCCTCAGGTTCTTCTTCCATTGCAACCAGACGTTGCCCAGGAACCTGCCCTGGCGCGTATCCGCCGGATGTAGCGTTATCGTATGGATTCTGAGTCACAATATCGTCCTTTATGGAAGAGAACACCGAGTCTTCTTAGCCTACGGCACTGGCGTGCCGCTAATGCCGCCCCACCGTATTCTGCGCTCCCAGAGAGGCAAGTACCCCTCGCAGAGCAACGCCCACGGCTTCCTTTTCTGCATCTGGGTTATGCTGCACGTAAGCGTCGATTGCGGCATCTGCGTCTTTTTCGCTCCACCCTAAAGAGGTGAGCGCATCCATAACCTGGGGCTTCCATGCGATGCCTTGGGCGGGAGCGTTTTCTTCGGCCTGACCTTCGCTCAAAATGAGTTTACCAGCCAGTTCTAGCACAATGCGCCGCGCACTTTTCGGCCCGATCCCCGGGACTTTGGTAAAGGCTTTATCGTCGCCGGTTGCAACGGCTCGCTCAACCTCGGTGGCAGTATGCACGCTCAAGACGGCAAGGGCAATACGCGGACCAATCCCCGAAACCGAGAGCATCATCTCAAAGACCTCTCGCTCTGCAGGTTCTGCAAACCCGTAGAGAGTCATGGAGTCTTCGCGCACGATCATAGAGGTCAACAAGGTTGCAGTGGATCCCGTGCGCAGATTTGAGAGGGTACGTGCTGTGGCCCGAACGAGCATACCAAACCCATTGACATCAAGAATTACGCTCTCTAGCCCTACATGGGTTACATGCCCCGTTAACGACGCAATCATCTTTTCCCTCTCTTGTTACCTTGCGGACCCTACCAACGTGGGTGCCATCATCCAGTATATTAGAATATTTTTCTGAATGTACAGTTTATAGCAATCTTTATCGAAAATATTTCCGATATAAGTTTAGCGTCGTGTCTTTGCCTCAGCTTCAAGCCAGATTCGTTGTGCTGGTGTCAGCTTCGCATGCTGTGCACGCACGGGGCGTGACCCCTGGTGAGTCTGCGTATTCGCTGACATATTAATGCCAGAACCAATGCCGCCACCACGCCAGCCATGACAGATTGCGATCGCTAGGGCGTCTGCCGCATCGGCGGGTTTAGGAATTTTTTCCAGCCCCAAAATCTTGGTAACCATACGACCGACCGAGGCTTTATCTGCACGCCCCGAGCCGGTAACGGCGGCTTTCACTTCAGAAGGCGTATGAAAGAAGACCGGAATGCCGCGTACTGCCGCGGCAGAAATAACCGCCCCAGAGGCATGGGCCGTACCAATCACCGTATTGACCTGCTCCTGCGCAAAAATGCGTTCAATAGCAAGAGCATCAGGTTGATAGGTATCAAGCCAGGTTTGCGTCACGGTAAAAATCCGCAGAATACGCTCATCAAGAGGCTCAGCGGCGGCGGTTCCCGCGATCCCCACATTGATGAAGCTGGCTTTGCGGGTGGCGGTCATATCTATCATGCTGAGCCCGCAGCGGGTAAGCCCCGGATCTACACCCATAATGCGGGTGGTGCCAGCAGAGCGCGGCTCATTACGAAGAGGATGGTTTTCTTGCGTAGATGCGTTCATGGTCCTCTTTCGTCGTTGCGCTGGCGGGGCTGTATATAGTTCATGCCCGAGTGGCTGCGATGCCGGTGTTTGGTACCGTATCGTAACCGTGCTCGGGCATGAGATTAAAAGGCGTTTACTCTGCCTCTAGCTGTTCTATGACGTCGGCAGAGACGTTGGCGTTGGAGTATACGTTCTGCACGTCGTCAAGTTCTTCGATGGCATCTGCAAGTTTGAGGAATTTCTTAGCGCCTTCGAGGTCGAGGTCTACCTGCATGGTGGGGCGGAATACGGGGTCGTCGTTGTTGTAATCAAGTTCCGCTTCATCCAGCGCTTTGCGGATTTCAGGCAGGTCAGTGGGAGCGGATACAACCGTGAAGACATCGCCTTCGTCGAGAACTTCTTCGGCGCCTGCATCAAGCACAGCCATAAGAACATCGTCTTCGGTCAGACCGTCGGTCTTGGTAACTTCGGCAACGCCCTTGCGTTCGAAGAGGAAGGCGACCGAACCTTGATCTGCCATGGTGCCGCCGTTACGGGTGACTGCCAGGCGAACATCTGACGCCGCACGGTTACGGTTGTCGGTAAGGCACTCAATGTAGAGTGCGGTGCCCTGAGGCCCGCGAGCTTCGTACAGGATCTCGGTGTAATCGATGGTTTCACCGGTGAGCCCAGCGCCACGCTTAATAGCGCGGTCAATGTTGTCGTTGGGTACGGAGTTTTTCTTTGCTTTAGAGACGGCTAGGTCGAGTGCGGGGTTACCAGAAATATCTGCGCCGCCCATACGAGCCGCAACTTCAATAGCTTTAATGAATTTTGCGAAAGCCTTTGCGCGCTTAGCGTCAATTGCGGCTTTCTTATGCTTTGTAGTGGCCCATTTAGAGTGACCCGACATTCGTATCTCCCTTGTCTCTTCTTCGCCCGTGGCGGCGTACTTGCCCTGTTGCCACGTCACAATACTTTTACACTATACCGGTTTCGCGCGGTTCTCGGATAGTTTCATACCTGCGTTTCGCGGGGTGCATACCGTCAAAGTTTTGGTGTGCACCCCGCGGTTTGTTTGGATGTTGTGGCGAGTATCTGCCCTAGCGGGGGCGTTTCATAGCGGACGCGCGCGCTTTTTCGACCATCGAATCATCAATTTTTTCAGGAGTAAACTCCCCATATTTGCGTTGTGCTGCCGCCTCAATCAGGTAGTCCGAAATCTTCGGGTTCTTCGGCAGAAGCGAACCATGCAGGTAAGTACCCACCACGTTGTGCACGCGAGCGCCTTCGTGATGATCTGTCGAGTTGTTCCCTACGCCTTTGGTCACAGTTGCCAAGGGCTCGCATCCTGCGCCGAGGTAGGTTAGTCCCGAGTGGTTTTCAAATCCCACGATGGTGCCGAATTCTTGTGAGTCTTCAACGATGTTGCCAATCAGACGTTCGTTGCCGCCGACCGTGTAGGCATCAAAGATGTTAATACCTTTGAGGGTTTCGCCTTCGTGGGTGCGGAATTCTTTGCCGAAGAGCTGGTAGAGCCCGCAGATCACGAGCATGGGCATGCCCTCTTCTGCATTCTTTTTGAGCTTGGCTCCTATGGCGTGCAGGTCTTCTTGAATTACGGTTTGTCCGGAGTCTTGGCCGCCGCCTCCGATAATAATATCGACGTCGTCGGGGAAGGTATCTCCGGGGTTGTAGTCGAGAATTTCAACGTCGAACCCGTGGGCGTGTGCGCGGCGTGCCAGCGCTAGGGTGTTTCCCCAGTCCCCGTAGATGTTCATATCTTTGGGGTATAGCTGAAGAATGCGCAGGGTTTTGCCGTTATTAGGGCTTGAAACCGGTTCTCCTGCAATGGTGTGGGTCATTACGAAACCCTTTCGACGTCGGTGAATTTGGTGAGCTCTTCGCGTAGGGCGAGCATTGCGGTGTAGGTGCAGAAGATTCGCATGGGTGCGTCGCCGCTGGTGGTGATGAATTTCCTGAGGGCTTCGCTGAGGTTTTCGTTGACGTCATCCACTCGTACACCGTCGTGTTCGAGGCGCAGCGCCATATCCCAGGCGCGTACCCCTGAGACCATGTCTACGCCGGTGTCACTCAGCGAGTCGAAGTCTACGTCCCATAGCCATGAGACATCACGACCGTCTGCGTATTGGTCGTTGATGGTGATCATGGTGGCGTAGTCGTCTGCGCTGGCGCTGGCGAGTGAGAGGCGGAATCCGCTGGGGTTCTTAACAAGCAGAAGCTGCAGCGGGCGGCCATTGATGTTGAGGGTTTCGCCGCGACCGAATGCCGGGGTGATTTTAGCGAGTTCGTCAATAAGGGCTTGTTTGTTGAGTTTTTCGCCCAGAACCGCACGGGTGAGGGCAATGGCGCCGGCGGCGTTGTAGATATTGTAAATACCGTAGAGGTTGATGTTTCCTTCGCAGGTTTCACCGGCAAGATCAAAGGTTGCGCTGGTACCTGAGAACGCGGTGAGGGTAACGTCTGCGGAGGGCAGTTCGCCGCGGTTGTTATTGATTCCGGCGCGCATTTCGTCGTCCGAGGGGAAGAAGGAACGCAGCGTTTCGTTGAGCCCAAAGTAGCTGATGTTTGTTCCGGTTTTTACGGATTGCGCAAGCGAGAGGATGCGCGGGTCTTCCCGGTTGAGTACCACAGTATCGGTGGTGGCTTCGGCTACGGTGGAGAGCATGCGGCGGGTTGTGTCAATTTCGCCGAATCGGTCGAGCTGGTCTCGCAGCACGTTCAGCAGCAATGCGTAGTTTGGTTTGATGGCTTTGACGAAGTGCACGGCGTGGGCTTCGTCAAGTTCTAGTACAGCAATGTCTGCGTCGAGTTTGCCGCTAAGATCCATGGCTCCAAGCAGTGCCGCGGCCACACCGCGCACGAAGTTTGATCCAGTGCGGTTGGTGAAGACTTTGAGTCCCTGTGCTTCGAGGAGCTGCACAGCCATTTTGGTGGTGGTTGTTTTGCCGTTGGTTCCCGAAACGACGACGACGCCATAGGGCAGTTTGGCGAGTTCTTCGGCAACAAATCGTGGGTGTAGTTTTTCCATCACGAGACCGGGGAATGCTGATCCGCCGCCGCGTAGCGTGCTGGCGTAGCGAATGCCCTGTCCGAGAAGGCGAATTAGGGGTTTTGACATGTTCACCATTCTATACCGTTTGTGGTGTATTCCTGTGCGAGGGTTCTTCGCAACGCAGCACCAGCTATACACCGGGCTGGATACCGCTCCCCTGACTATAAGCACTAAGCATGCGACGATAGTCCTCTGTATAAGGTCTCTTCAGAGAGTCTTGATACGACGACCTAGAAAAGCGAGGTCTGTACCGTGATGGCGCTGAGAGTATCCGTCGGTTCTACCACATAGTTAGCGAGTTCTGCGGTGTTGATCAGCACGGCGGCATCCGGGTCTCCGGTGTGGGCGGTTACGAATTTTCCTGTGGCTCCGGTGCAGAAGAAACCTGCCTCGCGGGTTTTGAGGATGCTGGGGAATGCGTCGAGTGGTTCCGGGTTTTGCGCACGCAACGCCGCGTAAGGGCGGTTCATTGCCACGGAGGGAACCCAGGGTTCATCCAGGGCGGTAAGCTGCGGTAATAACCCAGATTCGGTAAGTGCTTCATGTGCGCGCTCCACGGTGTTTTGATGCGCTGCCCGCAGTTGAGCCCCGGGCAGCGGCTCAGTCCAGGCTCGGTATTTACTCGCTACCTGTTTGACCTGCGGAATATTGGCGATGCGAGTTACCGCATCCTCAGCTTCACGAATCAGCAACCCATCGGGCGCCTGGGCTATATAGGTTGCTGTGGCGACGGCCTGCTCATCCAGACGACGCGGTGTTGAGTGTTGCGAGCTGGTGCCGACTTTAGAGCTTCCGTCAGGAAAAGTGGCGATATAAAGCCTGTGGGGTTGCTGCGCGTAGGCGCGCATTCCGGGTGTCAGCGTTCCCGCGTAAAGATGTGCGGTATGCAGAGCCGTGAACTCGTCATACGCGGCGCAATATTCGCATTGTTTCCCGCTCTCTAGGCGGTTTCCCTGTGGGCACGCTACACGCTGTATCTGCCCGGTTTCTGTATTGCCGCGTGTGTATCCGGCGCAGAACTTTTGGAGGTTCCCAGTGCCGTCCAGCGCGAGCCGGAGTCCAAGAAACGCACCCGGAGTCACGGGAACGGTCATAACATCACCGCTGGGTTTTATGTTTGTGCCGCCTGAGGCATTCGCCAACACCACGGGTTCAAGGCGCAGAAAAGGCTGCCTTTCACGCCACTGCACATCACGCCAGATAAGGGCATGTGCGTGTTCGGCTGCTGTGGAAACATCAAAAATTGAGTCCAGCAGGTTGGGGTACCTCATACGTTCAGTGTAACCCTGCCTTTCACACGCGAATAGAGCTGCCGTTTTTCTCTGAGGCTAGTACTCCTCATTCTTGAAGAATTCGTCGCTGCTGAGCGAGACGGAAAGCTTCTTTGAAACTTCGAGTTCTTTGATTTTCCAGCCTTCGCCCTTCACATAGACGAACGTGGCTTTCATTTCTCGGTTCATACCGCGGTTGCGGTAGATTTTGTTGTTTTGCAGGCTTTCCTCGTTATACCAGGCGTAGCGGTTGCGTTTGTAGGAATACGTCACCACCCATTCAGCAGAGTCCCCAGAACCAACTTTTTCCGAGCTTAGAATCTCTACTTTATAGAGTGGATTCACAGGCCAATATCCCGCCGAGGTCATATCGTCAAACTTCATGGACTCTTCGGGCGTATCCCCGCGGTCTTCGGGGGTGCGGGTGTCAAACGTTGAAGGACGCTCGGTAAATTTATAGTCTTTGGTGAAGAATTGCAGCGACTCTTCATCAGTCATTTCGTGGTTCGTAAGAATCTCATACTCATGGAATTTTGCGAGACGTTTAAGCAACGTTTCTGGCCCTTCAATACCCTGCTCTTTGACTTTAGGGTCGAATTCAGGCTCGTGAACGTTATACGCGGGGTGCTCTTCGGTAGCCGCGACAAATTCCCCGTTGTCATAACGGTTCTGTTCACTGGGTGTCAGGGGTGCTTGAGCGCCGCTGGGCAAGAGTGCAGGCCCACTGGGCTTGATCTTGGCAGGGGAAGGTTCCGCTGTCGGCGTCGGGTTGCCGCTGGCGTCGTCATAGGAGTTTCGGTTATCCTCAGATGCCGTGGAATTTCCGCCGCTGTGGCTCATGGGAGAGGATGCCACGCATCCAGGCGTAGCTAAAATACAGCCCATGAGAGCGAGAGATAAAAGGGTACGCTTGTACCCAGCGGCGGATGTTGTCATCAACAAACCAGCTTTCGAGAGTGGTTGGTATGCGGTTAATGTTGAAGCCGGAAGAGCGCTTCAAGCGGTGATGTTGCTATCTCTATCCTGCCACATGCACACGCTAAAAGCATTAATGCACCAGATGATGGTTGAGTGTGGAGGATTTCAAGAGCAATTTTGCGATTAAAGAGCAGGTCACGCGCGTATTTTTACGTCGCTTTAAGACTTCGGAACACTCATGAAGTATACCTGCATACGCGGTTTAACGTGAATGTTTCATGGCCCTTCAAAGTAACATAACTGTCGGAAACGTTCAGGCGGGGCTATAAGGGCATACGAGCGAACCCGTCGGCGATAATCTGGCGCATGTCATCAAGGGTTCGAGACATGGTTTTTGTATGGGCAATAATGGGTAGAAAATTGGTGTCACCGCTCCAGCGAGGAAGAACATGCTGATGCAGGTGATCTGCTATACCCGCTCCCCCGACTTTGCCCTGATTCATGCCGATATTGAACCCGTCATTATGGGAGACTTCACGCAAAACCCGCATCGCACGCTGAGTCAGGCGTGCCATTTCGAGAGTTTCTTCCTCATTTGCCTGATCGTACAGAGGAATATGGCGGTACGGGCAGATGAGCAAATGCCCCGGATTATAGGGGTACAGGTTAAGCAGAGCGAAGGCGTGCTCTCCACGATAAACAATGAGCGATTCTTCATCACTACGCGAAGGGGCTGTGCAGAACGGGCAGGTTTTCTCAGTATGATCCTGCTGCCCGCCGCTCACATAAGCGGTACGATGCGGTGTCCAGAGCCGCTGGAACGCATCGGGCACGCCGGGCAGCTCGAAGTCATCGGCGACGTTCGTGTTCTGGGCATTCTGGTTTTCGCTCATACCCCTATTAAACCGTATATTTAACTCCGCGAGCGGCTCACGTGTGCTCTAATCTGAATCACGTCCCAGGCGCACCGCGATCTTCTGACGAATCACCGTGAGCGTCTGCTTAGTCTCTTCCAGCAGTTCCATTGGTTGTTCGGGCTCGTGATCGTCTTCTTCGTTATCAGTGGCAAGATTGCGGTGGGGAGCGAGAAATTCCTGGGTGAGTTCTTCGGGTGGATGGTGTACCGTGCCGTCTCCCATACGGATAGCGAGCATCGCCTTAAGCTCGGCGATTTCGGCGTGAAGTGCCTCAATATCGGCTTTCGTTGCGGTGTGGTCTTCTTCAGTGACTCCGCTAATTTTTTCGATCACCCAGGTAGCAAGCGCACCGGTAATCACGCCGAACAGACCGACCCCGTATATCATGACAACCACGGCAATAACCCTGCCGGGTACGGTCACGGGGTATACGTCGCCATAGCCTACGGTCGCCAGTGTTGCGAGAGTCCACCAGTACGCCGTCCAGATATCTTTGATGAGGGCACCTGGGGCACCTTGCTCAATGGAGAAGATAGCGAGGGCCGCCATGATCACGAAGATCAGTGTGTATCCAAAGAGTTTAACGGCCAGTTCTGAGAGCAGTTTGTACTGGCGGTTGGCGGTCATGTGGAGCATTGCCAAGAAACTCACAATACGCCAGGCTGGCAGAAGCACAATGGCGAGGTTCATCAGGTTGTGCGTGAAGAAGTAGATGCGCCGGGGTGCTAGGTAGAGACGCACACAATAATCGACCGCGAAAAGCGCCCACAGTATCATCTGAAAAATATTAAGGATACCATCAAGTGGTGCGCTAATGCGCGTGCTTACAATGGGCGCGGCATAGGCAACAAGGTACAGGAGCGAGGCGATAAAAAGCGGTTTATCGGTGCGGCGCTCCCATTCGGTGAGCCCTTCTTCGCCACGAGTAATCTTAGGGCGGCGTTCATTATGTGAGTGGTCAACTACCGTATCGGCGGAGGTAGTGCTGTCAGGCTCGGGTACGGTACGGGTGTGTGGTGTTTCTGTACCGTTTGCCTCTGCCATACTGCCCAATCCTTACATGCTCTTCGTTGAAGCAGGTCTGCCATGAATTGTTGGCTCGCGTACGAACCTCCTCTAGCCATCATATCGGTTTTCTGCAAGTACCTGTGGATGCCGCTTACCTAACGTGGGGAGACTCGCCGTTCGGTAGCTTTGGTTTTTGCATCGGGGATTTGGCCCAGACCAGTACAGAAAGAAGCCGCATCTGAGAGACTAGAACTATGAGTTATTCAATCTCTCAGACAGTCCGTGAGCTTGCCGAACCAAAACTGGCGGAGTTCACGGCGAAGCTGCTTCCTACGGTTGATCCGGCACGGATTTTGGGAGTTCGCACACCCGCACTGCGCAAACTCTCTAAGAAGCTGCTGCGTGAACATCCGCAGGAAGTCACGGAGTTCATGGCTGCGGCTCCGCATGATTTTCAGGAAGAAGACCTGCTGCATGTGCTGCTTCTGAACGAGGAGCGCGACTTCGCGGCCTGGCATACGGAAATTACCAGTTTCTTGCCCTATATGACGAACTGGACTCTTACAGATGCCGTCTCCCCAGCCTGTGTGAAGGGCCGCAATGCAGCCAACCTGCCGAAGCTGGAGCGGGCCTGCCTCAACTGGGTGGTTGATGACCGCATGTATGTGCAACGTCTAGGCGTGGTGGTGCTCATGTCTCTGCTGGGCACCGAGTATTTCTCACCGGAGCACCTGCAGGCGGTCGCAGCGTTGGCGGGCAGCGAAGAGTACTATGTTCGGGTTGCTGTTGCCTGGTACTTTACGGAGGCGCTGGCTCGCCAAGAATGTGCAGCTCTCCCCTGGTTCGCGTTCGCCGATAGTTCCGGCAGCACCGATTCGCCCGGTTTACCTGCGGTGACGCTTCGCATGGCGATTACGAAGGCTATCGAATCGCGGCGTATTTCGGACGAACTGAAGGCAGAGTTACGGCAGATTCGTTCCACGCTCCCCCGCCGTTCACAGCGCTGTCGCAAAGATAAATAGCAACACAGGGCGTATTTATCGTTTACATCCGGCGCACGGGAGTACGCTCAAATCTTGGCGGCGGTCTGTTTCTAGTGCTGATTGACGGGGAACGTCTGGCACGTCTCATGATTAAGTACCGTGTAGGCGTGCAGGTGGCACGCATCTACACGGTTATGAAACTCGACGAAGACTTCTTTGAAGAATCCTAAACGCTCATAAGGCTGTGGGGCGAAAACCATATAGTTTTCCCCTATCATTCTTAAATATTCTTTATCACCGACCCACATACCGTTATTCTCAAAGAGAGGGTCTGATGAACCTTCTGGGCACTTAGTCCTTATATATTTGAGATCTACTGTATATGCTGAGACCAAGAATATCAGGATATATTACAGAACTAGTATATCCAAATACATTTTCTAAGTTTCTCCTAATCTCAGATTTTGCTTCAGCTTTAATTCTGAACGTAAACGTAGGGGCCAAATTCCTTTTTCTACCGGTTTTCTGGCGCCGGTTTTTCTTCCTAACCTCCTCCCCTTCCTCCAAGTTATAGAGAAGCGCAGGTATAGAAGAAGATGACCTAATATCCCTGATCTTCCAAAAATTATTTTTCGTTTTCTCATTTTTAGGATGTTTGACTGCGAAATATGAAGAATTATAGTTTGTTGATCTTGGAACTCCATCTATTAAAAATGCAGCATTTTGAGCTAGTATCCTGTTATTATAGGTTGGAGGAACCCATATACGCCTTCCATCTCCAGTACCCCAGTTATGCAATTCACGATCTTTACTATCCCACGCATGCCAGAAAGGGTCTTTAGCTCTAAGATCTTTATCTGTAATCTTTAAATTTTCAATAGTTTGTGGATCAGCATTTTCGGAATCTTTGGATATTGCAAATATTCGTGCATCATAACCTTCGTGCTTATCAGATTCTACAGCAAACCATGTAGCCACATATGGGTTTAAAGTAACATCTAACAGCCTAGTGACACCTCCGTGGTGCTGAATATCTGCAAAAATTTCTAAAGCAGAAACATTATGCATTCTCCAGGATTCTCTAGCTATTTCTAATATATTTTTCTCTTTATTTACCAACTTATCCTCATCAACATTGCCCATAGTTTTCTCATCATACCCATCAAGTTCACGATACAATGAGCTTTTAAGACCCCATTGAGAATTTGCTTGTCCACGCCAAACAAAACTAAGCTTAGGATTATTAGCAATAAGTCTCTGAATTTTATTATTTAAATCTTCAAAACTTTCGACAACTGATTCACGGTCCTTAAAATAGCTTTCAGGACCTTCGTAGTTCTCGTTATGTTCAAGGCTCAAACCAGCACTCCTTTAATTAGAATAACTATACACTTATTTTCATCTTTATAAAATAGTATAACTAAATTATCCGACCTAATAAAAATGATATTATAACTAATAATATTAACAGTAAAAATTTCACTAATTTATACCTTGTTGAATTTTTAAGAAATTCTAATATTTTCGATTCTCCCATTTCCTCAATATCTATATATTCGCTATCATTACCTTCCAAAGCATCTTGTACAACATATGGACGAGCATAGATAATTTTATCCACAATACCTCCTGACTCTTCTTCAATTAACAAAGAATCTTTAGCTACTATAGGACATTCAGGATTAACCATCCGTATAACCCCATAGTGTTCACATGTAAAAATAGTCGAAGCATTACCTCGTAAATATGCTGAATCGATCGATAGCTTATTATGATACGAAGGTATATCGCCATAGGAACCTGATGTATAACCATCATCAAGCATATCTCCAAAATTCTTTACAAAACCATATTCTAAAGCTTGGTCATTTATAGTTCCAGTTCCAGATGCCAGAGACTCCAAGGTTTTATAAATCCCTGACATACCAGAGCCACTACGCCGTTTGTAAACTAGACTATCGTATTCTCGTAATTGCCCCTCTGGGGATCCACTCATAATTAACCATGTATAATTTTCACCATCCTTATATTGACCTAGCCAAAGAACCGTTGACTTTGTACTAAACTCACTATCCTTACCATTCGCCATATCTTCCGTCTTTATTATTTCTAAAAGCTTTCCATCATATCGATAGTTATAATTATTCTTAATATCCTTGAATTCAACAGCAGTAATATTGCCTGCATAGTTAGGGCGGTCTTGAACATGATTTATATGTTCCTTAATAATGAAATTATGATGTGCTGTAGGCTTAAGACCATCCGTTGTATTCGGTATCTGCCAACCAAACTTTGATGATATCTTAGCTGACGTACCTATCTCACCTGACGTATCCATTGAAGATGGTACAGCTTGCCTGAAAGATGGTTTTTCACGTTCGCTATTAATCCGTTTTACAGCAACATACACCCTACGTTCAGGGCTATATATAAACTTTTCCATTTCTATTCCCAATGTTCATCTAGGTATTAGTTAAATATTCTCATAACTCGGCTTCGGGTCTTCATTTACCCTGTTCCGAATATGCTTGACGATACGTGCTACCGCCTCATCAACGGGCACGCCGTTTTCCTGTTTGTTGCCGCGGAAACGGAATGAGACTGCGCCAGCTTCCGCGTCCTCACCGCCAGCAATCAGAATGAACGGCACCTTCTCGGTAGAGGCGGTGCGAATCTTCTTCGTAAACCGGTCCG
>ERZ772962.531-NODE-531-length-21266-cov-7.101975_pt1 | contig 21266 bp, 10 predicted proteins | sample MGYA00580676_ERZ772962 | MGnify/ENA primary metagenome ERZ772962 (study PRJEB29015, sample SAMEA2738049) | human oral metagenome | biome: human oral; feature: human-associated habitat; material: saliva | place: China | collected 2230 ...
GCAAGGCCAGCTTGGTTTTCGTGCAGCTGCGTTAGCAGCTAAGCAGGCTATCGCTAGCTAGATGGCCAGGCGTTTGCCTGCGGCGTCGTTAAAAACTAACGCCGGTTGGATTTAACGCTGGCGGCTGCGTGGGCCTTACTCTTGGCGGGTCTGCTCGCGCAACACCTGCTTGGTGATCGGGCCACAAGTTTCACTAGCCAAAATCACCAGCAAAGTGCCTCCCACCAGGCTGCCAAGCATCAGCAAAGCTCCCGGGCTCTGGAACATACCGCCACCCAACACCGGCGCGGTGAAAGCCAGGCCAACCACTGCAGCCCCAGAAGCCGCAAACACAGCCGGAATGATAGTTTCCAGGCGGCGCGCCGTCGTCAACAACTGCAACGGAGCCCCCGCACGCATAAGCGAACGCAGCTCACCAGCCTGATCTAGCACCCGCACCCCCTGGCCGATCGCGGTAGAAACCGCCGCCAGTGCGTACACAATCCCCAAGGTGATGAACAGGCCCTGCAGCATGTCGTGGGCAAAAATCCGGGCCATCGCATCGTCAGAGCCAGCCGAAGCAGAGGCCCCCAACTGCACCACGGCCACCACAAAACTCACCAAAGCCACGCCACCCAGGCAGCGCCACAAGCTCTTGGGGTCATTCATGATGCGTCGCGAAGCCAGCAGCATGGCAGGTCGGCGTGCAAACTTGTGCATAATCGCGCCCAGCACCCACATCAGTAGCGGCCCCACCAGGTTGATCATAAAACCGCCAATCGCGAAGAAAATCATCGTGACAGTAAGCGCCACCGCCGTGCCGGCGCTCATCAGTGAAGTACCCAAAACCATCCACACCATCAGCACGGCCACCAGGGCCACAGCCCGAATCCAGTGCACCTTAGCCGGCAGCGCCTGACGCGAAACGCCCAGCGGCGTCACCGCCACCCGCTGCAACGCCGTCGCCGCGCTAACCCCAGCCAGTGTCACCACCACAGCTAAAGCCAAAAGCAGCAGCGGCAAACCCAGCCACATGTTACCAATCCCCAGGCTGTGGCCTGCGAACCGCAGCGAAGCCCAAGCCGGCAGCGTGGCCACATACCCCACCGCCCCCATCAGGGCGCCGAGCATCGCATAGGCGCACTGCACCAGTAGCGTGCCGCCACGCACCTGGCCGCCGGTAGCGCCCAGCAGACGCAGCCGCGCCAAATCACGCTCACGCCGACTCAAACCCAGCCGGGCCGCCGCTCCAGCCAGCGACAACAGCGGAATCACCATCATCACCGTGGCTATCACCGCCAAAATCAGGTAGGTGGGCGCGTAGCTGTAATACATGGTCTCTAAAGTGGGGGCCTGATCCGGGTGAAGCTTGGACCAAGACTGGGAAAGCTCATAGCGCTTAGCGAAAGCATGAAGCCCGCCGGCCACAGTCAGCAAAAAGTATGTGGCCGCGCCCTGACTGATAATCGACAGGGCCGCCGTGGTCTTGTCACGCCCACGCCATAAAGTGCGGGCCACCACCGTGGTGGGAGAGGAAAGCACATTCGCAGGCGCCAAAGTGACGCGGCGGGTGCTGGCCGCAGTGGCCGGACGCGCGGTGGGCTGGGTGCTGGCCGCAGAAGCCGGACGCGCGGTGGGCTGGGCTTGGCCTTGGTTGGTGGGCCGGGCGCTGCGCTGACCGCTTGGCTGGCCCGCACCCGGTGCGCTGGCCGCAGAAGCGGGGGTACCTGAAGTGTTGGTTGAAACTGTGGCGCTCATTTTGCCACCCGCATCTGGTCAGCGACGATGTTGCCGTCACGCATGGTCACTAGCCGTGGGCACCAAGCCGCAATGGCGTCGTCGTGAGTAACCAGCACCAAGGTGGCACCGGTAGAAGTGCACGCCTGAGTCAGCAGCTGCATCACCTGCGCGCCCGTGTTTTGGTCCAGGGCGCCGGTGGGCTCATCCGCAAAGACGACGGCGGGGCTAGCCACCATGGCGCGGGCAATCGCCACCCGCTGGGCTTGGCCACCCGAAATCTGTCCGGGGCGACGTCGAGCCGCATCCGCCAGCCCCAAACGCACCAGCCACTCGCGGGCGTGCGGCAAAGCTGAGGGCAAACTCATGCCCGCCAGCAGCAGCGGCATAGCCACGTTCTCCTCATTGGTCAGCTCCGGCAGCAGCGCGCCGTCCTGGAACACAAAACCCATATGTTCACGCCGTATCTTCGAGCGTTGCTTTTCGCGCAAAGCCGCCAGGTTGGTGCCGGCGAACATGACCGTGCCCGCATCCAGCGGCAAAATGCCCGACATGCAGTGCAGCAGCGTGGACTTACCTGAGCCCGAAGGCCCCATGATGGCCACGTGGCTGCCGGTGGGGATAGTTAGGTTCACCGAGTTAAGCGCCCGCACCGGGGTGCCCATCTCGGAGGAAAAAGTTTTAACCGCATCGGTGACGCTTAACTCTTTGGTGTTCATGCAATTAAAACTAGGCGCCTGCGAACGCAAACTAATCGCCCATGCGAGCGAACTTCAGCCCTGGGCTAACTAATACCTAAGGAGGAGTCGCCCCCTACGCGCGTAGGGGAAGTCGCCTCTCCCAGCCAAAAACCGGACCGACCGCCCGGCCCGCTAGGCGGCGGGGTTTACCTGTAGGGAACGCAGACGGTTAACCGCCGCCCCCACATCCACCAGGCGCGGACGCACCAAAAACGCGGGGTGAGCCTCACCCAGGGCATCCAGTCCGACGTCGTCGAGCCGCTTAGCCACCTGCGCAAGTGCCTGCGGCAGCGAAGTGCGCCCATCAAAATGGCGCTCCAACAACGCGCGCAGAGCCCACGCGACCGCCAACGCCTGACCCTCATCCACCAGGCCCGAAACGTCAGCCACATCCACCTCATGACGGTCCAACACCAGGCGCTGCGTCCCCAAAGCGCGCGTACGGCTGGGGCCGCGACGCTTAGCCTCAGGCCGCTGGGGCAGACGCTGGGCGGGCAGCGGGAAATCAGGCAGGCTAGTGTCCACCCGAGGCTGGCTATCACACACCTGGCGGGCCTGCGCGGTGGCATCAACCAGACGGTAACTGTCCATGATCAGCACCTGGTCGGCCACATCCAAATAGTCGCCACTGCCGCCCATCACGATCAGGGTGGAAATGCCGCGCTCGCGGTGCAGGGCGCGGATGCGATCCACCAGCGGGGTGATAGGTTCACGCTCCGAGCTGACCAGGGCGCGCATACGTTGATCGCGAATCAGCAGGTTAGTGGCGCAAGTGTCCTCATCCAGCAGCAGGGCGGCCTGGGCGGGCTGTCCCCACAGCTCCAGGGACTCCATGATCGACGCCGCCTGCGAAGTAGAGCCCGACGCATTGGCGGTGGTGAACTGGGCTGGGTCTGCGTCACGCCCAGGCAGGTGGGAAATGAAAGGCCGCAGGTCGACGCCGGTAACCGCACGCCCGTCGGCGGCGCGCACCGCCATTGCCTCGGGCACGGTAGCCACCAGTTCACGCCCATCACCGGGGATATGCGGGTAAATACCCCGGGCAATGGCGTTTAGCAGAGTCGATTTGCCGTGATAGCCACCGCCGGCAATAACGGTTACACCAGCTGGGATAGCTGTGCCGTGCACCGCCCCGGCGTGAGGTAGCTGCACGGTTTGGGCTAAAGTCTCCGGCGCGGTCAGCGGGACACCGCCCTCAAGTGGCAGCTGCGAAACCCCTGAGCGGCGAGCCAAGTTGGCGCCGTCGGCCAAAAAAGCCACCCAGCCGCGCTCTACCAAAATCTCTTGCAGGGCCGCATGATCCTCAGCTACCTGGCAGTGCTTCCAGGCCTCTGCGCCCAACTCGCTTTCGCGCAGGTCCAGGCCGGCGACGGCGCGGGCTAGATCCAAGTTGAGGTTGCGGGCAGCCTGGCGACCAGCGATTTCGCGCCCGAACGCGGGCAGCGACCAGCGCAGGCGCAGCTCCAGGTAGGGGCCGGGAGCATTAAAGGCCGGGGTGGAGAAGTCATCTTGCCAGGTCTCATGCAGGTTGACGCTGGAGCGCTCCAGGATTTCCTGCCCGGCCGGGGCAATTGAGATGGCCTGGCCTTTAAGCAGTTCGCGCAGGGTGCGGGCCAGGTAGTCGCGCAGAGCGGCGGCGCGGGTGGGGGAGGCGGTGAGGCTTGCGGCCGCGCCTGTCAGAGCCAGGGGCAGTACCACTCGGATAGCTGTGGGCGGAGCGTAAGGGTCTGGCTGGATGTGGTCAATGTAGAGCACCCACCCCAGCGGGGAGCGGTAGCGGCCAACGATGGCCTTGTAGGCGGCGTAGGAGCGGCCGTCAATTGCGTGCAGGTGGCTGGTGAGCTCATTGAGAGTGGATTCGCGCGGCTCATCATTGAAGCGGCGCTGGCCTGAGCTGCGGGATGAACCAGAATGGTTGCCTGAATTGCGGGCCGGGCCTGAATTGCGGGATGAACCGGAGGACTGGCGGCTCGAACCGGAGGAGTGTCTTGAGGTGCGGGCCGGGCCGGCACTGCCTGAGTCGCGGTCTGAATCGGAGGACTGGCGGCCCTGGTCTGAGAAACGGCGGCCCTGGTCGGAGGAGTGGCGGCTCTGGCGGTCTGAGCTGTAGGAAGAGTTGCTCTGGCGGCCTGAATAGCCGGAACTGTCTAAGTGGTGGGAGTGGTTTTGGGGGCCTCGGTAAGAGTCGCGTGCAGCCATGTAGGCATTATTTCACGTGAAACATTTTGTCTCTGGAGCACACCCTGGCTATACAAACACACCCAAAATCGTCCCCTCCCTATGATTTTTTCATGGGGTTTTATAGGGAGGGGACGAAATGTCAGTATTTGCGACCCCGACCGCGTACAGGCGCCGTCAGTAGAGGCAGGACGCCGTCGTCAGCACTAGCGAAGGCAACGACACCAGCAGTAAAGATGATGCCAGTAAAGGTGAGGGCGCCGTCGTCGAACCTAGAAGTAAAATTCCTCAACAGCAGGGCCAGCCAAGCCAGCCTGGCAGCAAAGAAAGCATGGCCGCGCGTAGCCGCGCCTGGCGGCAAAGAAAGCGCGCTGGCCGAAAAACGAAAATACCCTTAGGAAATCTCCAATGAGTAAATTGACTAATCAATCCGCTTGGTTTTCAGACAACGAGAAAAACTGGAATGACCGTGCGAACCTGCACATGGCCGGCGACTACTGTGGCCTGCGCCGTCTGCTCGCGGACCCCGACGCCATCAGCGCGGAGCTTGCCCTCGATATTGGGCGCTTTGGCGACCTTGCCGGCAAGCAAGTCATGCATTTGCAGTGCCACGTTGGGACGGACACGATTGGATTTGCCCGTCGCGGAGCTGCGCGAGTTGTGGGCCTAGACCTGTCTGAGACTTCTCTGGCCCACGCGCGTGCCATCGCAGATAAGGCCGGGGTGGAGGTCGAGTACGTGCACGCCAATGTCTATGACGCGCGGCAGGCGGTAAGTGGTGACTTTGACCTGGTCTATACGTCCATTGGGGTTCTTTGCTGGCTGCCCGACGTCGTGCAATGGGCTTGCGTCATTGCGTCCCTGCTTAAACCCGGGGGCACTTTCTTCATCCGCGACGATCACCCCATGTTCATGACGATTGGCGAGGACGTGTCTGATGGGCTGAAGATTGAGCAGCCCTACTTCCAGCTTGATACCCCCATGACCTGGGACGACGACTCAAGCTATGTGGATACTCCCGGCGCCCCTCGCATCACCCACACCACAAATCACCAGTGGAACCATTCCCTGGGGCAAATTATCACGGCGCTGATTGATGCAGGATTAGTGGTCGACGGCGTCGAAGAGTTCACCTATTCCGCTTGGTGCCCCTGGCCTGGGCTTATGGAGCAACACGCGGACGGAATGTGGCGTTTGCGCGAGCAGCCCGAGCGACTGCCGCTGCAGTTTGCCATTTCTGCGCACAAGGCTTGAGGGGTTGTGTGGGGTCTGGAGTGGCCGCGCAAGGTCTGAGGTGGAGGCCAGGCTTGAGGCTTCCAGACCTGAGTGGCTAACAAGGCCTGAGGTGTTGCCTGACGCAGTGCACAAAGTCTGGGACTAGGCCTGAGGTTTCCATACCTGAGGTTCTGAAGGTTCCACACCTGGGGATCATGTCTGAGTTACTGACATGTCTGGCGTGCCTGGCCGTCGCGCGGGGCTTGAGCTGTTGGCCCACCTGAGGTGGGGCGACTTAGCGGTGTTCGAGGGTGGGCAAAATGGTCAGTATGTGAGATATGGGTATCAATGTACGTACACCTAATTTCACAAATACACCCAAAATCGTCCGTTCCCTATGATTTTTCAATGGGGTTTTATAGGGAACGGACGATTTTTCCGTATCTGTGAGAAGGTGCGGAGTAGGCATGAAATATCTCCCGACGTCGCACTGTATCTCTTGGTAGTTGTTGCGGTTAGCTCTTGCGTGGGGGCTGTCTGAAGCGTGGGGGCTGTCTGAAGTTGTTGTGGCCCCAAAATATTTAGGTGTTCTAACTGGTCTACGCATCCCAAGCATTCTGGCTGTCATGGTTAGGTGGTGTAGTGAGTAGTCTGCTTGCCCCTGGTGAGGTGATGTAGTGGCGGGGTTGGTTTTCCCCAGCGGGAGGTGCTAGAGAGGGGCGCCGGTTTGCTGGGTAGTTGGGTGGTTGAGTAGTTGGGTGGGTGAGTGGCTGGACTGCTTTGCTGGATGGTTGGTGCTTTTACTGTGTGGTTGGCGCCCGAAAAGGTCGGTGCTCCAAAAAGTGGATCGGTAGAACTGGCTCAACCTTCGCCAGAATTGGGTCTGTACTAGCTCCCAATTTGATCTACTGATCTACGCTCGCCCGAAAAGACCAGTGTGTGGATAAGCGGGTTCAGTATGTGGAAGCCCGCTCTCAAGCGCACATAAAATCGTCCCTTCCCTATGATTTTCCGCTGGGGTTTTATAGGGAAGGGACGATTTTGCCTGTATCTGTGGACGCAGGTTTACTGCCTCTCAGGTAGGTCTACTGCGCGCGCAGAGCTGCTGGCCATGTCTGCTGCCTTGCAAGCAGCAGACACTGTCCATGGCCCGGCCTTACAGGTCACGTCGCCTGCGCAGCAACACTAGGCCGCCGGCGATTGCCGCGACTGCCCCAAGCCCAAGCGCCAGGTTCACGCCCGTACGCGGCAACTGCTCGCCAGCCATAGGCTCCCTGGTGCCGTCAGGCGCCGGTGCTGTGCTTGGCTTGCCAGGCTGCCCAGGGGCCGCAGTGGGGTGGGTTGACGCCGTTGGGCTGGCAGTGGGTTGGCCTGGCCCTGCAGTGGGTTGCCCAGGGGCCGACGACGCCGTGGGAGCCACAGTCGGGTCAGCTGTGGGGCTGGCCGTAGGCGCACCAGTTGGGCTGGCAGTCGGCTGAGCCGTGGGCGACGCCGTGCCAGTTGGCTTTACCGTCGGAGCCACAGTGGGCGCCGCAGTAGGTGCACCAGTTGGGCCTGCGGTGGGCTGCGGCGAGGTGGTGGGCTGACCAGTGGGCGCCACGGTGGGTTGGCCGGTAGGCGCCGTAGTAGGCGCCGCCGTCGGGCTTGCGGTGGGTTGGCCGGTGGGATCCACAGTGGGCGCCGCCGTCGGGCTAGCAGTGGGCTGCGCCGTCGGGCCGCCAGTCGGTGCAGGCGTGGAGCCAAGCACGGGCTTGGTGGTGGAGTGGACGGCGCGCAGAGTCACCGAATCTGGGCCCATGCCGTCTTCCTTTGCTGCCACCGCAATCGAAATGACGTTCTCACCGTTGGGGTTGAGGAACCCGGCGGGGATAGTGAACGAGGTTTGCGGCCCCCGGTCGCCAATGTAGACACCGGTGTTCCAACCGTTGACGAAAAGCGTGGCCTGCGCGCGGTCACCCAGGGAGCTAAAACGCGAGGAGTTGATGTCCAGACGGAAAGTGGTGTCCTGGTTGGCAGGCAGGTTCAGCTTGACGCGGGCGCGGTACCAGGTGACACCGGCCTGCGAGTGCAGGTTGTCGGCCTTGGCCCACTTGGAGTCGTCAAAGCCGGGCATGTGGAAGCCGGCTTTTTCGCCGCCCAGGCCGCCGTTGTTGTAGAGCGTGCCCGAGGGGTTGGTGGCTGCCTTGGCGGCAAAGTCGGCGTCGGCGCCGTGGATCTTCCAGGTGGCGGTGGAGCCCTCAATGGCTACGTCAAACAGACCACGGTTTTGCTTGGACAGGCCGTCGTCGGACCAGTCCAGGTTTTGCCCGAGGTTGTTGACCAGCACAGCTACGGTGACCTTGTCGCCGCTCTTGACGGTGCCGGCGGGGACGTTCACCTTGGCCCAGTTGCCGGCGGCGTCGTAGGCCCCGGCGTAGACGCCGTTAACCCACACCTGCATGAAAGCGGGGTTCTTGCCCTGCGAGGGTACGCCCGAGCCGCCGTTGCCCTGTAGGTACAGGTAGGGGTCGGCCTTGGTGGCGGTGAAGGTGCCCCGGTACCACACTGAGCCTTCGTAGAAGCCGTAGTGGTTGGAGTCCAGCACGGTGTGGGAGTATTCGCCCGGGCCTTGGAAGCGGGGGTTGGCGGCCTGGGTGTCGGCGGCAACCTTCCACTTGGAGTCGTCATAAGTGGCCTTGGCTTCGGCATAGTCGGTGGCTTTGACGAAGCTTAGCTGCTGGCTGGCTACGGCTGCAGGTCCGGGTACTTTGCCAGTAAAGACGCCGACGTCGCCCGTGCCGGTAGCGCTGTTCGTGCCGGTAGCGGCTTTGGCGGCACTTGCAGCGGCGCCAGCATTGCCAGCGCTGCCAGTGGAGCTAGCCGGGTTGAGCGAGCCGCCGTTGAAGCCCACGTGGTTGATGCCGGCGGGGGCAATCACGCGCACATTAGACTCAGCGGAGACCGATCCGGTTAGCTGCAAGGTGTCCTTGCCGGTGAACTTGGCGGTGCGGGCCAGTTCCACCCCCTCAACGGCTACGCTGCTGAGCTTGCCGTTGCGGGTGCCGTCAAGTAGCCAAGTGGTTTGGGCTGTGGTGCGGTCAATGATGCGCAGGGAGAGTACCTTGTCGCCGTCCTTAATGGTGATTTGCTGGGGCGAGGCCGTGTAGGTGTAGTTCAGGCGCAGTTGGCCGGTGGCTGCATCCCAGGTTTGTTCAACTCCCTCAGGGGCGCTGACCTGGGGTTGGGTGGTGTAGTGCAGTACGGTTTCACCGCTGTCGCCGCGCGTACCGGTTAGATACTGTAAGGACCCGCCGGCGCTGGCAAGCGTAGCGCCAAACATTTGGCTGGTGGTGTAGTACAGCTCGTGCCCACCCACCTGCTTATCGGCGGTCAGCATGATGGCGTCGCGCCCGTGCAGAGCCAGGGTGGTGCCTTCCTTTTGCGGGATGCGCTTCCAGGAGATGCTTCCGTCTGCCTCATCATTGTTTTCGCCGGGCAGGGACTGGGCGTTGGGGTAAACCTTGACAGCGTCTAGTGACACGAAGGTGTCTTGTGAGCCACTGAAAGCTTTCCCGTCCACAGTTACCGTCACGGTGTGCGTGGCGGGCTCGGCTGCCTGGTTGGCGGTCGCGCCTCCCTGCGCGCCGCCCTGCGTGGCGGGCTCGGCTGCCTGGTTGGCGGTCGCGCCAGCCTTATCGGTGCCCGAGTCGGTCGCGCCTCCCTGCGCGCCGCCCTGGGCGCCGCCCTGCGAGCCAGCCTGGGCGCCCTTTTCGGCGCGCCAGCTAAACACAGTTTGCTGCGGGGTAGCCTCAGAGGTGACATCCTCCTTGGTCTGGCCCACTTCCTGGCCGTCAACGGTTACCGTGGCTGAGCCGTGGTTGGAGGAGAAGGGGGCGATGATGTCAAAACCTACGCCGGTGAAAGTGAAGGTGTAGGAGTCGCCGGCAGTCTTAGAGAAGGTTTCGTCACCAGAGTGGTCGCCCTGGGTCCAGTTCTTACCGCTGGCGTGCTGCCAAGAGCCGGTGAAGGTGAAGAAAGAAGTGTCAGAGTCGTTGTAGATGGGGGCTTGGACCGCCGTCGACCCTAGAACGTCGAAAGCGTCAATATCAACCACATTTGCGCCGTCGAAACCAACATTTTCCACCTTAATGGTGTGCTGGCCGGGGCTGAGGTTTTCAATGCGGTAAGCCTCCAGCTGGGTGGGCTTGTTCTGCTCAGTGTCTACGTGGGCGCTGGTGACCAGCTGGGCCTCGCCGCCGTCGATAGAAACCTTGAAGTAGCCGTGATCGGTGCCGGTGGCGGTAATTAGCCGCACCCCGGTGCCGGTGAAGGTGAAGGAGGCCGTGTCGCCCACAGTCTTGGTGCGAGTGAGCGTGCCTGAGGCTGCCGACGAGTCAGCCACCTGGCTCCAGGAGCCGGTGTAGGTGATGGCGCTGCTGCGGTCGTCGTGGCTAAAGCCTGTGGTGGTGGCGCCGCGCGGCTTGCCTAGGCTTAGCGCCGTGGTGAAGGTGGTTTCAGTGGTGTCGTTGGAGTTGGCTAGGCGCATGGCGTAGGTGCGCACGCCGTTGCCAGTCACTGAACCCTGCCCGGCTTCGGCTTGGCGGGCGTAAATCTTTACGTTGGAGCCAGATTCGACGACGGCGCTGGGGGCCTGCACCGGGTTCATGTCGCTTAACTCGGGTACTGCTTTGGTGTAGTAGCCGGTTTCTTTTTGCACACTGGCCTTGGGGGTTAAGGTGCGGTCCTCAGTGATGCCGGCGCCGTAGTCGTAGGAGGTGAAGCCGGAGGCGGGCGCCCCAGTCCAACCCCAGTTGGTGCCGCCATAGGCCATGTAGTAGTTGAAGGCGGTTACCCCGTTACCTATGTTGTGTACACCCCATTGGCGGGTGAAGCCTTCATCGGTGTAGGTGTAACAGTCTGAGGCGTTGTAGCTGGCCCCCCAAGGGGTGAAGGCGCCGCCTTGAGATTCGGTGATGAAATGCGGCGAGTTGGGGGCGTAGCTGCGGAAAGTGGCTTCTGAGTCATCAATCCGGTTGCGTCCGGCTGAGCAGTTGAAACCTACCGGGTACTTGTCGTAGGCGTAAAAGTCTGTGCCGTAAAGGCTGGTGTTTTTAAAGCGTCCACCGAGCCCATAGTCATTGTGGAATAGGGGCACATCAATACCGTCGGCTTTAACCTGGGCTACTAGGCTCTTAAGGAAAGCGCCGCGCGCGGCGTTGTCGCTGAGCAGCTCGTTTTCCACCTGGTAGAGCAGCACTGAGCCGCCGCCCTTAGTGACCAGGTGCTTGGAGGCAATTTGGTTAAAGGCGTGCAGCCAGGCTTTGGAGGCTGCCAGCACCTTGGGGTCGGTGGTGCGCAGTCCACCCGAATAGTTAGTCATCCAGGCCGGCAAACCACCCATAGAAATTTCGGCGTTAACGTAGGGGCCGGGGCGGGCGATGACATACAGGCCCTCTTCCTGAGCCATGGTTAGCAGCAGGTCAAGGTCTTTAATGGTGCCTTTGGAGAAGTCGAAGGGGCCGCCTTCTTTAGATTGGTGTAGACCCCAGAAGAAGTACAGGGATACGGCGTTGTAACCGTTAGCGCGCATCTTTTGGAATAGATCGCGCCAAGAGTTCACATCCGGGGCGCGCCAGTAGTGGATCTCGCCAGACCACACGTTTAGACGCTGTCCATCAACCATGAAGGAGTTTTTGTCGAAAGTGACTTTGTGGGGTTTGCCGTCGTTGCCGGGGAAGGTGATGTCGGCGGTGGCGTATTTGGCGGGCGGAGCCGCGCTCGCGGCTTGGGCTACCGAGATTGGTAGTGCGCCTCCTGCCAGGGCCATGCCAACGACGGCGGCTAACGTAGCCGCACGTTTGGCCAGTTTTCTGGGCATTATCGCTCCTATGCGAAGATCCGGCCGCAGCCGGGGGAGGGGGTTTGTTTAAGAGGGGAGGGGTTGTTTAAGGGGTGGCAGCGGACATTGCGGTTAATATCCGCTGCCACCCCTTAGGTCAGTTTGTGGTTAGTTGAGGATGAACCAACTGACCTTGGTCGATAGCTGTATTTAGCCCTGTATATGGGGGCGCTATCAGTCCTGACGACGACGACGCAGGGCTAGGCCCCCAGCGCTCATCGCGATAGCTGCCAACGCAAAGGCGCCAGTGGCCGCGCCCGTGTGGGCTAGGCCGCCGCGCGGCGAGGCGGTGGTGCGGTTACCAACCACCGGAGTGGTGGCATTGGCAACCGGGGCGGTGGGCTGCAGCTGAGGCTGGCCGGGCACCGTGGGCTTAGCGCTAGGCAGCGCACTGGGCTTGCCGCTGCCAGGCGCGGTGGGCATCGCGCTGGTGGGGGCAGGGGCCGAGGTGGGCTGAGCGGTGGGTTCAACTGCCGGGTTGGTGGGTTGAGCAGTCGGAGCCGGAGAAGCCGTAGGTTCGCCAGTAGGCTCAGCGGTCGGCTGGCTGGTTGGAGCCTGAGTCGGTTCAGCCGTAGGTTCGCTGGTCGGGGCCTGGGTTGGCTCAGCCGTGGGTCGGGCCGTGGGCTGGGCAGTCGGAGCTTGGGTTGGTTCACTGGTGGGCTCGGCCGTGGGCGACGCCGTAGGGGCCGGGGAGGCTGTCGGAGCTGGAGTAGCCGTCGCCGTCGGGGCCGGGCTGGGCGAAGCAGACTCAGCCGCGAAGGTAGCCCCCAACGCAATCTCAGCCGCACCACCATAGTTGTCGCCGTTTTGGCTGCTTAACTGCTCAAAGTAGACGAAGCAACCGTTAGGAACACTGGCCACCGTAGGCAGCACAGTTTGGGGTGCGTCAGAAGACTTGAAGGTGCCTTGGCCAACCAGCGTCCAGTCATCCTTGTTGCCGGTGGCAGAGACGTACAGACGGTAGTCCTTGGCACGCGAGTTAGCGTTGCCCTTACGGCCGGTGTACTCCAAGCCAGCAAACTTACAGGTCTGGCCGGCAGGGGCCTCAATCTTCATGATCACGCCGTGGGGGAAGCCATCGTTACCCTCGCTCCAGCGGGTGTGCCAGAAGGTGTTGGGGTCGCCGTCGAAAGCAGCCGTAACCGGGCCGTTAGGCGGGGTTTCGCCGCTTTCCTCCTGGGAGTCAACCCAGACGGGCTTTACCTTGCCCCTGGCTACGCGGTGCGGCAGCGGCACAGTGCCGCCCGAGATGGTGACCTTAATGGTCACTACCCGCTCGCCCTGGGTGAAGGTCATGTCGTGCTCACCGTTGGTCATGGAGCCGTCAATTAGCAGATCCTGCACGCGGGTGCCGTCCTCGCCAGCGCGAATGTTACCCACAAAAGCGTCACCAATCTTGATGGCGATCAGCTGGCCAGGCTGGAAGCCTGAAGCCTCAATATGGATGCGTTCGCCCACAGTTAGCGTGGTCTTTTCGATAGTCACCTTGGGGCTAGCCGAGGCATCCCAGGCGGCGGGCAGCTGCGGGACTGCGGCGTCGTCGGCAACGTGAATAGCGGCGTAGTTAACCTCTTCGCCACCAATCTTTAACGTGGCCACATAGTCGCCGGCAGTGGCGTACTTGTGCTCACCTAGCAGGCGGTAAACCCCAGCTGAGTGGTAGGCGTCGCGTGGAGTGTCGGCGACGACGCTGGCCGTGGTTTCGCTCGAACCGTCACCCCAGTCCACGCTGATGGTGGTGCCGGCGGGCAGGGTCGAGTTAGACACGCCGTCGTCGTCATTGGTGCTGTCGGGGCTAATAGCGTTACCAGCAACCTTCGTGCCGGGGGCAGAGAGGTAACCCAGCGGGAAGGTGACAGAAGTGTTAGTGGGGGCGCTAGTGCCGGGGTTACCGGCCAGCTCCCAATTCCACTTAACCAGTGAGGTGTCATAGAAGTTCTGGCCAGCCACATTCCAGTGGGTGCCCACAATCCCTAGGCGCTGGGTGAAGTCGGTGACGTTGCGCTTAGCCTGCGGGGTCCAGCCAATCTCGGCGTGGGAGGCGCCGCGCGGCCAAGCCAGCAGGTCCACCTCAGTGCTGCCGCGCACGGTTTCAGACCAGAGCGGCGCTTCAGGGCCCAAAATGTGTTCGTCACTCAAGCCGGAGATAACCGTCTTGGGGTCCCAGTTGTAGTACTGCGGGGCGTCACAAACCCCGGCGCAAGCCCAGTTCAAACCGATGGGGGTCTTGGGGTTGTACTTCTGGTCAATGTAGGACGAAGCGCCGCGACTCATCACGATTTTGGCACCCTTGTTTAGGGCTGCATCCTTAGTGGAGGCGGAGTTACCCACCCAGTACTGCACGGCGTCGCCCGATTTCAGGTCAGTGCCGGCGTACTCATTCCAACCAATGGGGTGCTTGCCCAGGTCACGCACAATAGTGCCAACCCGGTTAAGAAACTTGTTGTAAACCGCAGTGCCGTAACGCGAGGTCATCGAGTGCGGCTCGTCGCCACCCACGTGCAGGTAGGCGCCGGGGGTGATGGCCGCCAACTGGCCCAGCACGTGCTTTACGAAAGTGAAGGACACTTCAGAGTTGGGGTCCAGGTAGGAGTAGCCAACTGCGCCGGTGCCGTTAGCGGGGGCGGTGGGCTCAGCGGTGGTGGCCTGGTGGGAGGAGCCGGCCGTGTTCAGCTGCGGGATTGCGTGCAGGGCGGCGTTGGTGTGACCAGGCAGGTCAATTTCGGGCACCAGGGTGATGTGGCGGGCGGCGGCGTAGGCCACAATTTCCTTGTACTGTGCCTGGGTGTAGTAGCCGGTGCGGCCTACCTCATTGGACTTGGCCTTGTCGTGCATGTTCATGGCGGTGCGGCCAGAAATACTGGTTAGACGGGTGTAGTCAATGGTGTCGCCCTCAGCGCGGCCCTCATTGGTGATCTCAATGCGCCAACCCTGGTCGTCAGCCAGGTGGAAGTGCAGGTAGCTCATCTTTAGTGAGGCCATCTGGTCAAGCACGTGCTTGACTTCGTCTACCGTCAGGAAAGAGCGGGCCGGGTCAAGCATGATGGCGCGGTAGGAGTAGCGCGGGGAGTCTTTAATCTCGACGGCGGGCACCTCCCAGGCCGCATAGACCGGGTACTTGGAGTTGATGAAGCCCGGCAGTAGCTGACGTAGCGTCTGGGTGGCGTTGAAGAAACCGTGGGCGGCGTTAGCGGTGATAGTTACCCCGCTCTTAGTGGAGGTCAGGGCGTAGGCTTCAGTGCCGCTGTGACCGGCAACCGCGCCGGTTTTGAAAGTAATGTTGCCGCTGGCCTCGCCAGAGTCAACCACCGGCAGCGGGTAGCCGGTAGAGATGCGGGCCTGGGCAGCAAATAGCTCAGCCGCGTCCTTAGCGTCACCGGGGGCGACTAGCTTAGTGTCTTGGCTGAGCTCAAAAGAGTCCTGGCTGGCAGAGTTGTCTTTTAGCTCTGCCGGTAGGGGCACCAGGCCTAGGCCAGTGTTGGCGGCTGGCTGGCTGGGTTCACTGTTTGCTTGAGGACCATCCCACACTTCAAACTCCCATAGGGACACACCGTATTTAACTCCACCAAAGGGAGTACGGTCTTCAGCCTGCATACGGACAGCTTTATAGGCGGCGTCGGCACTGACTTTGGTGAGTTTCTGCTCGTCTCGCGCGGCGCCATCGGCGGTGCCACACGTGGGCCTAATGGTATCAGTGGCGCGTTTGAAGGTAGTTCCGTCGGTGGATACCTCTAGGTGGTAGGCGGCCGCGCAAGCCACCTCCCAGTGAATCGCGACGTGGTGGATCTTGGTGGGTTTTGAGAAGGTCAAAGTGACCTGAGCGTCGTCGGCAGTGTTCGAAGACCAACGTGACTGATCGGCTTTGGCGGCACCAACGTTGATTACGCCGTCGTTTACCTTATCCGGCCCCCACTGGCCGGCAACTTCCTGACCGGAAGCGGAAACGGTGGTACCTGCGCTTGCCAGAGCCACATTGCGGCCCTGTGTCGACTCAGCGTTGGCTACGCTCAATGCCGCCGTTGGCAGCAGTGACAATGACAGCGCCGCCACTGCGGGCACTGCCAGCCACTTTTTGAAGTACGCCATCGTATCTCCTTGTGAGAAGGGTTGGGTCAGGATCAAGTCTAGTCACTGGCAAGGTCGAAAGTGAAAACTTTTGAAAGAATCTGTTGGTTTTGGTGCAGTGGTGATGCGTTCTGTGGTGCGCCGCGTTCTGTGGCCCGCGTTCTGTGGCGGCGGTGGCTGGGCTCGGCGTGGGTGGCCCGTGTTCTCGACGCCGCCGCCGGCCTGGGCGTTAACGTTACGTCCGCGCGGGGTTGGCCAGGTGCTCAACGGCGCGCCGCCGCCCAGCTGTGCGCACAAGGTTGGCGCTGCCTGGCTGCACGCCTATTCGCTTGCGCAGCCGCCAATGCCGACGCAGCCGCCAGGGCATCCAAGGTTGGCCCTATCACAGCGAAGTAGAGCCAACTAACAGGAATAAGCTGGGACTAAAGTCTGTTCATAGAGGCGTTAGGACTTGCGACGGTAAGCACGCCAGTTGGGCGCCGTCGTCCCCACTATTGATCAGGAGCCGCAAGTGAGCCTCGACGAAACCACCAAGAACTACGACGCCCTAATTGTCGGCTGGGGCAAAGCCGGCAAAACCATTGCTCAGAAACTAGCCCTACGCGGCCAGAAAGTGGCGCTGGTAGAAGCCAGCCCCGCCATGTACGGCGGCACCTGCATCAACATTGCCTGCGTACCCACCAAAAAACTAATCGTGGAAGTAGAGCAAGCCCTGGCCGCCAAGGCCCGCGAAGCTGAAGCTAGCTCCGATGCCGCCATCTTCGCCGGCGCCCAAAAAGCCCGCAACGCCCTAATTGAAAAGCTCAACAACGCCAACTACCACATGGTGGCCGACAAGGGCGTAGACATCTACGACGGCACCGGCGAATTCGTGGGCCCCAAGACCGTGCGCGTAAACGGCGAGCAAGGCACCTGGCTGCTAACCGCCGACACCATCATCATCAACACCGGCGCCCGCCCGGTAGTGCCCCCGATCCCCGGCGTTGACTCCAAGCGTGTCGTTGACTCCACCGGCATCCAGTTCCTACCCACCCTACCCGGCCGCCTAGCGGTAGTTGGTGGCGGCCCCATCGGCCTGGAATACGCCGACATGTTCGCCCAGCTCGGCGTGCAAGTCACGGTAATCGACGCCGCCCCGGTCCCCTTCGCCCGTTTCGACGCCGACGTGGCTAGCGTCGCCACCGACATTCTGGCCAAGCACGGGGTGCAGTTCGTAAATGGCGCCAAGGTTGCCTCCTTCGTGGAAAGCGGCGACGGCGTCGTCGTTAACTACACCCTGACCACCCCCGCAGGCGAGCAGGGTGAAAACCAAGAACTAGCCGTGGACTATGTGCTGCTGGCAATCGGCCGCCGCCCCGCCACCGACGGGCTAGGCCTGGAAACTGCCGGAATCGCTACCGGCGCTCGCGGCGAAGTGGTTGTGGACGAGTTCTGCCGCACCAACGTGCCCGGCGTGTTTGCTGTTGGTGACGTTAACGGTGGCCCGCAGTTCACCTACATTTCTTTCGACGACCACCGCGTGGTGATGGACCAGCTGGTGGGCTCCGGTAAGCGCTCTACTGCCGGGCGCATCATTCCCACCTCCACCTTCATTAACCCGCCTCTGTCGACTGTGGGTCTAGGTGAGCAGGCCGCCCGCGAAGCCGGCTATGAGGTGCGTGTGGCCTCCAAGCCCGTGGCTGCTATTGCCGCCATGCCGCGTCCCAAGATTGTAGGTAACCCCGACGGCGTCATTAAGTTCGTGATCGACGCCGCCACTGATCGCATCCTGGGCGCCTCGTTGCTGGTGATCGACTCCCAGGAGCTGATCAACCTGGTGGCGCTGGCCATCAAGCAGGGGCTGACCGCCGCCGACCTAGCCGGCGCGATCTACACCCACCCCAGCTCCAGCGAAGCCTTCAACGAGGTTTTGGCCTGATATAGCGCTAGCTGCCCTGGCTGCGGTTGTGATGACCGACGGTTGTAATCACCGGCGGTTGTGATGGCCGGGCCAGGGCAGTTTTTGCCTGCATGCGGATTTTTGGTGTTCACTGCGGCTTGTGGGACGGCGGATTTGGCTGGCTATAAAAGCACATTTGCTCACCTCGGGACTTTGGGACCTATATAAAGCGCTACCACAAGATAATGTTGTCTCTTGCAAACCAAAGCACAACATGTAGTGGCCGCGCCTTTATTATCCCCATTTCCCGCGTGACCTCATTGTGCGTCTTTTTTGTGAAAGGACTGCCAGATGGACCCGCGTTTTGACTCTGCCAAAGCCGCAACCAACCACGACGGCGCAGCAATGACTGCTGGGCAGCACTACGACGTCGACGCTATTGCCACTATCAACGAGTACCTAGACCGCAGCGACTGGCGCGTGAACGCCAACGCCAACCAGGGCTACTCGCTGGGCGGTCTGATCCTTAACTCTGCCGGCAAAATGGTGGCCAACTACTGGCTTGAGCACGTCTACACCCCGGCCATTGGCAGCCCTCACCGTGAAGGCGACTACCACATCCACGACCTGGACATGTTTGCCGGCTACTGCGCCGGCTGGAGCCTAAAGCGCCTGCTTCAGGAGGGTTTCAATGGGGTGAGTGGGTCTATCGCTTCAGCCCCGCCCAAGCACTTCTCCTCAGCATGCGGGCAGATCGTTAACTTCCTGGGCACACTGCAAAACGAATGGGCCGGCGCGCAGGCCTTCAGCTCTTTTGACACCTACATGGCGCCTTTTGTGCGCAAGGACGACATGAGCTACGACCAAATCGTCCAGTGCATGCAGGAACTCATCTACAACCTGAACGTGCCCAGCCGCTGGGGCAGCCAGTGCCCCTTCACCAACCTGACCTTCGACTGGACCTGCCCAGACGACCTGCGCGACGAGTACCCGCTAATCGGCGACGAACTCATGGACTTCACCTACGGCGACTTGCAGCCTGAAATGGACGTCATCAACAAGGCTTTCATTGAGGTTATGACCGCCGGTGACGCCGACGGGCGCGTATTTACCTTCCCGATCCCCACCTACAACATCACCCCTGATTTTGAGTGGGAGGGCGAGAACGTAGATGCCCTGTTCAACATGACTGCCAAGTACGGCCTGCCCTACTTCCAAAACTTCATTAACTCTGACCTGGACCCGCACATGATCCGCTCCATGTGCTGCCGCCTCCAGCTGGACCTGCGTGAGCTGCTAAAACGTGGCAACGGCCTGTTTGGTTCAGCTGAGCTGACCGGCTCCATTGGGGTAGTTACTCTGAACATGGCGCGCCTGGGTTACCTGTTTAAGGGTGACGAGGCGGCGCTGGTGGCCCGCATGGATGAGCTGATCGACCTGGCCAGCCAGTCCCTGGAGATCAAACGCGCCACCATCCAGCACCACATGGATCACGGCCTGTTCCCCTACTCCAAGCGCTACCTGGGTAGCTTGGACAACCACTTCTCCACCATTGGCGTTAACGGCATGAACGAGATGGTGCGTAACTTCTCCGACGACGCCTATGACCTAACCGACCCGCGCGGCTTTGAGATGTGCGTGCGCGTCTTAGACCACGTGCGTGAACGCATGGTGCAGTTGCAGGAGGCCACTGGTCACCTCTACAACCTGGAGGCCACCCCGGCTGAAGGTACCACCTACCGTTTCGCTAAAGAGGACCGCAAGCGTTTCCCCGGCATTATCCAGGCTGGGACTGAGGCTGAGCCCTATTACACCAACTCCTCACAGCTGCCTGTGGGCTACACCGATGACCCCTTCCAGGCTTTGGAAGATCAGGAAGTGTTGCAGGGCAAGTACACCGGCGGTACGGTGCTGCACCTGTACATGGGGGAGCGGGTTTCTTCCGGCAAGGCTTGTAAAGAACTGGTGCGTCGTTCACTGACTGCTTTCAAGCTGCCTTACATCACTATCACGCCCACCTTCTCTATTTGCCCGGTGCACGGTTACCTGGCTGGCGAGCACTTCACTTGTGAGCGTTGCGCCGCCGCCCACCCTGAGCGTGAGCCCCAGGTTTGCGAGGTGTGGACCCGCGTAATGGGTTACTTCCGCCCGGTGCAGTCTTTCAACATTGGTAAGAAGGGCGAGTACCACGAGCGGCAGATGTTCGATGAGTCTAGCGCTGCTGGTCACGGCCAGTTACGTAGTGCTTTTGAGTTCGACGACGCCGGTGTGCGCACCCGCGAGGTAGTCACCTCCGAGATTTATGCCTGACGCAGCCGACTTACAGATAGCCGGGCTGGTACCCCTATCCACGGTGGACTGGCCCGGCAAACTGGCTGCCAGCATCTTTTTGCAGGGCTGCCCCTGGCGCTGCGTGTACTGCCAAAACCACGAAATTTTAGATCCCCGCACCCCGGGGAGTGTGCCCTGGTCGCAGGTGGTGGAGTTGCTGCAACGCCGACGCGGTCTGCTGGACGGCCTGGTTTTTTCCGGCGGCGAGGCCACCCGCCAGCCCGGTCTGCTTAGCGCCGCCCAGGAGGTTAAAGCCATGGGCTTTGCGGTGGGGCTACACACTGCCGGCATTTATCCAGGTAATTTGGCCCGCTTACTTGCTGCCGACGCCGTCGACTGGGTGGGCCTGGACATTAAGGCCCTGCCTGGTCCCGATTACCGCCAGGTGGTGGCGCGCGGCGGCGGGGGAGAAAAGGCCTGGCACGCCCTGGAGCTGGTACTCAACGCGGGCGTGGATTACGAGGTGCGCCTGACGGTGTATCCCGGTTACCCCGGCGGGGTTGAGGGGGCGTTTAGGGTTGCTGCTTCTCTTCACGACGCCGGCGTGGCTAGTTTGGCCTTGCAAGTAGCGCGTAGTTTGGGGGCGCCTGAGGGTTTTATTTCCGACGGCGACAACTGGGGTGCGCAGGTGGAGCAGTTGGAGGCACGTATTGGGCAGCTGGGCTTCGCTAGCTTCCTGCGCCGCTAAGCGCACTGTTACTTACGCGTGCACTGTTTTCCACCCACCTCAGAGCGGTCCGGCAACCCCGCAGTTACGGGGTTGCTCTTGGGCGACAAGCGTTGCCGGTCACAATATTTTGGCCCGCGCCCGGCGCCTGTCAAACTGGTTGCCCCTAGCTTAAATTGCTCTTGGCCAGCCTAAACAGGTAATTCAGCCGGGCCTGGTTGGCTGCGAAATGCAGCTTGTAAGTCACCAGGTTTAACGTAAAATTAGCTCTTTGTGGCTACCGTCACCCAAAATCGGGTTGCGAGGCTGTTGGGCGGTCGCTAAAGTTATACGAGTGCCTGCGGGACAGCAACGAAAACAAAAAATTCGTTAGATGTTCTGCTGGGTGTGTTGTTTGAGAACTCGATAGTGTGTCAAGTTTTTTATGTCTTGAATTCTTCTCCAACAGGCGTGTTGCTTTGTTGGGGGGTTTTTCTTGTTGATTTCTTTGTCAACTTATTTATTTTTTGAGCTAGTTGTTTTCTGGTTCTTCATGTTTTTTTGGAGAGTTTGATCCTGGCTCAGGACGAACGCTGGCGGCGTGCTTAACACATGCAA
>ERZ772962.534-NODE-534-length-21215-cov-15.060350_pt1 | contig 21215 bp, 19 predicted proteins | sample MGYA00580676_ERZ772962 | MGnify/ENA primary metagenome ERZ772962 (study PRJEB29015, sample SAMEA2738049) | human oral metagenome | biome: human oral; feature: human-associated habitat; material: saliva | place: China | collected 2230 ...
ATTCGGTACCCGCAAGGGCCGCAAGGTCGTTAACATCCTGGCAGCAGCTGAGTAATACTCACCGCTAGGGCAGAGGGGGTAGGCGTTAGTCTACCCCCTCTCGCTATGACCTCGAATGCCGTGGATGCCCGCCTGTGCTGGGCTCCACGATGAGGCGCACCCCAACCCGGTCGCGCCTGCCGCCGCATCCGCAGCATGATTGGTGTGTGCCGTGCGGTGGCGAAGTGAAGATTTTCCAAGATAAGGAGAACCCGTGGCAGAATTCGTGGACCGCGTGGTCTTGCATGTATCTGGCGGTCGCGGAGGTAACGGCTGCGTCTCCGTGCGACGTGAAAAGTTTAAGCCCCTGGGCGGCCCTAACGGCGGTAATGGTGGTAATGGTGGCGCGGTGATTCTGCGCGTGGATAACCAGACCACGACCCTGCTGGAGTACCACCACAGCCCGCATCAGCACGCCCCGAATGGCGATATTGGTCGTGGCGATATGCACCACGGCTTTAACGGTGAGGACCTGATTCTGACCGTGCCGCAGGGTACTGTGGTGAAGGACCGCGAGGGTAATGTTTTGGCTGACCTGCTGCGTGTGGGCGACGAGTATGTTGCTGCCCGCGGCGGTATGGGCGGTCTGGGTAACGCTGCGTTGGCTTCGGCTAAGCGTAAGGCTCCCGGTTTTGCCCTGTTGGGCACCCCCGGTGAAGAGGCTGATATTGTTCTGGAGCTCAAGTCCATTGCGGATGTGGCTCTGGTGGGTTACCCCTCGGCGGGTAAGTCTTCGTTGATTGCTGCGATTTCTGCGGCGCGTCCGAAGATTGCCGACTACCCGTTCACCACCCTAATCCCGAACCTGGGTGTGGTGCAGGCGGGCGATGTTCGCTACACCGTGGCGGATGTTCCGGGTCTGATTGAGGGCGCTTCGGAGGGTCGCGGTCTGGGTCACCGTTTCCTGCGCCATGTGGAGCGTTCTTCGGCTCTGGTGCACGTGATTGACTGCGCTACTTTGGAGCCGGGCCGCGACCCGATCAGTGACTTTGAGGTGATTCGCGGCGAGCTGCAGAACTATGAGGTTGACCCGACTGCGGGTGTGACCGTGCCGCTGCATGAGCGTCCGCAGATTGTGGTGCTCAATAAGATTGACGTTCCTGAGGCTCGTGAGCTGGCTGAGTTTGTTCGCCCCGAGTTTGAGGAGATGGGCTTTAAGGCCTTCGAGATTTCGACGGCTTCCCATGAGGGTCTGAAGCCCCTGATCTTTGCGATGGCAAAGCTCGTTGAGGAAGACCGCGAGGCTCGTGCCGCTGCCGAGAAGGACGCGGAGCGCGTGGTCGTTGAGGCTCCTGTGGTTCGCCCGAAGGGCTTCCGCGGTAAGAAGAAGCAGGAGTTCATTATTCGCCGCGAGGAGCGTAACCTTGAGCCGCTGTTCCGCGTGATTGGTGAGAAGCCTGAGCGTTGGATTCAGCAGACTGACTTCAATAATGATGAGGCTGTCGGCTACCTGGCGGACCGCCTGGCGCGCCTGGGCGTTGAGGATGAGCTGTTCAAGGCTGGTGCTCGTGCCGGTGACGCCGTGGTGATTGGCGAGAACGACAACTCGGTGATCTTCGATTGGGAGCCGACCATGGTCGGTGGCGCTGAGCTGCTGTCCTCCCCGCGTGGTACGGACGCTCGTCTGGAAGAGATTATTCGCCCGACTCGTGCGCAGAAGCGTGTGGAGTACAAGGAGCGTATGGACGCGAAGGCGGAGGCTCGTGCCGAGCTGGAGTCTGAGCGTGTTGCAGGCGTGTGGACCGAGTCGGTTGAGTACCGCAAGAAGTTGAAGGAAGGCAAGGTCGACGAGAATATCGACATGCCGAACATCGACGACCAGTAGTCAAGCGTTAGCTGCTGCCCAGACAGCTGTTTCCTAGACAGCTACTACTTAGACAGTGAATGGTGCCGCGCACCGGGGTTTGCTCCGGTGCGCGGCGCTTTCTTATGTACTCTGCGGTTACCTCTCGTACCGGATGTGTGTGTCGGAACGTGCGGGTGAGCCTGCGGGGAGCCTGCGGTGAACCTGCGGTCGGGCGTGCTGGCTGGGTATTCCACTGGCGGCTTAGCTCACCCCCGTCATTTCGGTTTTTTTGACTGCAAACAGGTAGCATAGAGGGGAATGTACGCGGGCCGTTTTCGGTGTTGCGTACCTTCTGTGTACCTGCCCGCATCCGCACCTGTGGTGGCTCTTTAAGCTACCGTGGTGCGGTCTCTGTCCCCAGCAAGGACGGCATTTGTGACTGACCAGCCTGTTCACCTTGATTTTGGTGCTCCGAGCACCGAGTCGATTCCCCCGCGCATTCCCGGTCGGGTGCGCCTGGGCGTGATGGGTGGAACTTTCGACCCGATTCACCACGGACACCTGGTGGCAGCTAGTGAGGTTGCCGCCGTGTTCGACCTGGACGAGGTTGTGTTCGTTCCGACCGGTCAGCCCTGGCAGAAGGTGGGGGAGCGGCACGTGAGTGACGCTGAGCATCGCTACCTGATGACGGTGATTGCGACCGCGTCGAACCCGCGTTTTACGGTGAGCCGTATTGATATTGACCGTGGCGGCGCCACCTACACCTTTGATACGCTTAACGAGCTGCGTGCCCTGCGCCCGGATGCTGACCTGTTCTTCATTACCGGTGCGGACGCGATCAGCCAGATTATGACCTGGCGCAATGCCCATAAGCTGTGGGATTTGGCGACTTTTGTGGGCGTGACCCGCCCCGATCATGAGCTGGATCCGCCGATGGCTGAGGGTCGTCATATTACGACCCTGAAGATTCCTGCGATGGCGATTTCTTCGACCGATATTCGTCGCCGCGCAGCTGAAGACGCCCCCATCTGGTACCTGGTGCCCGATGGTGTGGTGCAGTACATTGCTAAGTACGGCCTGTACAAGAAGGACGCTTTGACGGCGTACCGTGACGGCTTGCCCCGCGTGAAGGATGAGTCTGGGCAGGCACCCCAATCGACGAATAATGAGGGAACACATGAGTGAAGCTACGGGTTCGAAGCCCTATAGCGAGGACGAAGCGTACCTCTACGAGACGTACGTGACCGAGGACGGCATTGAGGTGCCGCCGCCTACCAAGGTGATGGGTCCGCGCCGTCTTGCCCGTTACCGTGAAGAAGTTGCCGAGTACCTGCGTGCGGCCCGCCGCGGTGAGCCCGCGAAGCCTGTTGCCAACATGGGCTCCGTGATTTATACGAACGCTATTGACCCGCAGGTTCTGGCTGTTCAGCGTCGTTTTGCGGCGCTGGCGGCTCAGGGCAAGATTGACACTGAGGCGAACGATGAGGAGAAGCTGCACGAGCCTGCTCCTCTGACCAGTAGCCTGCGTGTTCTGCGCCCCGAAGAGATCGCGCAGAATCGTGTGGATGCGACCAGCCCCTCCGCGGTGAATAACCCGATGACTTCTTCGATCCCGGTCATTGCCGTGGTCAAGGAGGAGAAGCCGGAACCCAAGCTGCACCAGTACCTGGTGCGCGATGAGCCGAAGGTTGAGGAGCTGGACAGCTCTGACATTGAGGCTGAGCAGACCGAGGTTGCTTCCGTTGAGGAAGAGGCCGTTGAGGTTGAAGAGTCTGCTGATGAGCTGCCCACCCGCGTGAGTGCGGTGAACGCGCAGGGTCTTGACCTGAGCGTGCTGGATAGCGCCTCCGCAGGGGATACCGTAGATTCGGTGGACGGCGACCCGACTGTAGCTCTGAGCCCGGATGAGGTTGAGGAGCTGCTGCAGCGCATGGTGGATCGTCAGGATCCCGACGAGGCACTGGTCGAGGAGACTGCCGAGGAGTCCGACAAGGACTCTGAGGACGAAGAGTCTGAGCCGGCTGAGTCGAAGTCTGCTTCGGCTGTTTCTGCTGAGGCTTCGGAGGAAGCCGAGTCGAAGAAAACTGGGGAAGACTCTGCTTCTAAGAGCGCTGTTGAGAAGGCTGAAGAGGTTCTGCAGCCTGCGCAGAAGCCCTCCCTGGCGTGGCTGTGGATTGTGCTGTTGCTCGCCCTGGTCGTTGTTGGTCTGATTATGATTTTTGGCCCTAAGTAGGCCGTGAACAATGCACCCCTGTTGCGGGTGCTGCCGGCGGGTGTTCTGCCGGCAAGGAAGGAAAATATGACTGCTGCACAGTCCTCGATTGAGGCTCTGCGCATTGCCGCCCGCGCTGCGGAGGAAAAGCAGGGAACTAACCTGTTCGCTGTGGATGCATCCGACGCGATGGGTCTGATTGATGGCTTCCTGGTGGTTTCTGCCCACAATGAGCGCCTCGTGAACGCTGTTGCGGATGAGGTTGAGGACGCTCTGCGTGAGCAGGCTGACCTGAAGCCGGTTCGCCGTGAGGGTCGTTCCTCGGGTCGTTGGATTCTGCTGGACTTCGGCGATATTGTCGTGCACGTTCAGCATGAGGAGGACCGCGAGTTCTACGCTCTGGATCGTCTGTGGGCTGAGGCTCCGCGTATTGAGCTGGGCGTTGAGAACGAGGCTCCCTTCGATATCGAGGGTGAGACTGAGGAAGATGCTGCACGCATTATTCCCGCTCAGGATGAGGCGTAGGCTTCCGTTTGATTTTTAGCTGATGAGGGGTGGGCTCTGTTGGCGCCGTATGGTGCCGCGGGGTCCGCCCTTCTTGCTTACTCGCCCGGAACTTTTTTGGATTTTTGTGTGCGCTGGTTTGCATCGTTGTCCGTGGTGTGTGTAATATATTCATGTTGCCTCGTTGAGGTCATTAATAGAATATGGGGATATGGCGCAGCTGGTAGCGCACCTGCATGGCATGCAGGGGGTCAGGGGTTCGAGTCCCCTTATCTCCACGTTTTCCTCGGTTGAGGAGCTTTTCGCCCGGTTCTTGTGAATCGGGCGATTTTGCTATCCACTGATAACTCTCGATAGTCAACAACGCAGTTCATAGTTGAGGAGTAACGCATGGGTGCGCACGCACATCACGGCCACGGCGGGCATCACGGGCATCATCATGGGCACGACCATTCGCATGCCCCGAGCCCGGAGGACGCCGCCTTGATGCGTCCGCGCCTGCTGATTGCGTTCAGCTTGGCGGTCGTTATTGTGTTGGCGCAGGCGATCGGTTCGCTGGTCACGGGAAGTCTTGCGCTGCTGACTGATACTGCGCACGCGCTGGCGGATGCCTCCGGCCTGCTGGTGGCGCTCACGGCGGCTTCGCTGATGACGCGACCGGCAACGTCCCGCCGCACGTGGGGTTTTCGCCGTATTGAGGTGCTTGCCGCCCTCGGGCAGTCGGTGCTGCTGCTGGCAGTGGGTATCTACACGGCGGTGGAGGGCGTGCATCGCCTGTTTGCCCCGCCGGAGGTGCCCGGCACCGAGCTGCTGATCTTTGGTGTGGTTGGCCTGATGGCGAACGCTATTGGTATTGCGGTGCTGGCTACGGCGAGGAACGCGAACTTCAATATGCGTGCCGCGTTCCTGGAGGTGCTCAATGATGCCCTGGGTTCGCTGGGTGTGATTGTGGCGGCTATCGTGATTTGGCTGACGGGTTTCTATCAGGCGGATGCCCTTGCCGGTCTGCTGATTGCGGCGCTGATTGTGCCGCGTGCGGCGCGTTTGATGAGGCAGACGACTGCGGTGCTCATGGAGTTCACCCCGGACGGCCTGGATTTGGACGCAATGCGTGAGCACATGCTGCGCGTTGAGGGTGTGGTGGAGGTGCACGATGTGCACGCTTCGATGGTGGCGACCGGTCTGCCGGTGGTGACCGCGCACGTGGTGGTTGCGGATTCTTGTTTCCATGACGGGTCTGCGGTGGCGATTTTGGACCGTATCCGTTCGTGCGTGGCGGGCCATTTTGAGGTGTCGGTGGAGCATTCGACGTTCCAGCTGGAGACTGCCGAGTTGGGTGGTCGTGAGCCGGCTTCGATTCGCCACCCGTAGGCTGTGCCCGTAGGTTTTGCCCGGGCTTCGTCGGCGGTTCTGCCCGTCGCGGTAAATTACGGCAGAAAACGGCAAACCAGAATAGGTACCAGAGCCTGAAATAGCGGGGGAGTAGTGACCGTTATATTTGGTGGCTTCAACACGCAAAAGATACACTCTTTAGGGAGCAAAAGGTGCTCCTCACCCACACACTTTGACAGGTCCGCTGGCTGGCTCTTTAGCTTGGTAGCCGCGGTAGCCTGCAACGATGAGCGCCTCAGCCGGGCTGAAACGGAACAGCGGGCGGGCGCATCCTGGAATTTTTGACGAGAACAACCACGATTAGCAGCAGATACGGAACACTATGCATTCACCTATTGCCACTTACCTGACCGAGACCCTCGAGTCGGTCGCTTCTGATACCTCCGGTGAGTTGGCAAACTACATTCCGGAACTTGCCGCCGTGGACCCGGACAAGCTTGCCGCGTCTATTGCCATGGTTGACGGTGAGCAGTACGCCGCCGGTGACTCCGATGTGGAGTTCACAATTCAGTCGATTTCTAAGCCGTTCGTGTACGCCCTGGCGCTCGCGGACCGCGGCTATGATGACGTGCTTGCGAAGGTGGGCGTGGAGCCTTCCGGTGAGCCGTTCAACGAGTTGTCCCTGGAGGACGGCTCCGGTAAGCCGCTGAACCCGATGATTAACGCTGGTGCGATTACCACCCATTCGCTGGTGGGTCCTCCCGGTGCGACTCAGGGCGAGCGCATGGAACGCGTCATTTCTGGTCTGTCTGCGTTTGCGGGCCGTCGCCTGTCGGTGAATGAGCGCGTGTACGAGTCTGAGCTGGAGCACGCGCACCGCAACTACGCGATTGCGCACATGCTGCGCGGCCACGGCATCCTGACCGGTGACCCGACTGTGGCGGTGCAGGGTTATACCCGCCAGTGCTCGCTGATGGTGACGGTTAAGGATTTGGCGTTGATGGCGGCGACTTTGGCGAACTATGGTGTGCATCCGGTGACGGGTGAGCAGGTGGTTCCTAAGACTGTGGTGCGTCAGGTGCTGAGCGTCATGTTCACGTGCGGCATGTATAACTCTGCGGGTGACTGGGCGACCCAGGTGGGGGTGCCGGCGAAGAGCGGCGTGGGCGGCGGCATCATTGGTGCGGTGCCCGGTCAGCTGGGTGTGGCGACGTTCTCGCCGCGCCTGGACGGTCACGGTAACAGCGTGCGCGGTGTGGAGCTGTTCGAGCAGTTCTCGGATGACATGGGCATGCACGTGATGAACGTGCCGACCGTGGCTCGTTCGGCGTTGCGCGCGAACTACCAGATCGGTTCGGGCGATGAGTCTATGCGCCTGATTCAGTTGCAGGGCCGTATCCGTTTTGCGGGTGTGGAGCGCGTAATCCGTGAGATCGTGGAATCCCCGATGGAGGGTTCCAAGGTCGCCCTGGACGTGACGCGCGTGTACGCGGTGGATGAGGTCGCTCAGAGCATGCTCCTGGAGCTGATGCGTCGTCTGCGGAATGACGGGTACAAGGTGTACCTGATTGATAATGACGAGACGATCACGAACACGGATGCGCTGCGCAGCATGGGCGTGAAGGTTCTGACGAACCCGGCGGCGGTGACTTCTGCTGAGTCGGACGCTGAGCGTGTGGCTGAGGCTGACGCCGAAGAGGCTGCGGAGGCGGCGGCACTGGAGGCACTGAACGCGCTGGAATCTGATGAGAGGGTGCAGCCCGCTGAGGCAGAACAGCCCGCTGCGGTGAAGCATCCTGCTGAGGCGCAGCAGCAGCCGGTGGCCTCGGATTCCGAGTAGGTTTCTCTTCGCGTACGTGGCCGTATCCGCGTGTTTGGTTGTACCTGCGTGCTTGGCTGTACGATTGCGTGAACTTATGTATTGAGGCCCCTTTCCCGGGCGCGTTGTGAACGTGTTCTGGGGGAGGGGCCTTACTGTACTTAAAATTGCGCCTGCGCTGTAGCTGGATTACCTGGGTTACTTGGATTGCCTGGCGTGCGGGGATTACCTGGCGTGCGGGTAGCTTAGCGCGCTGAGCGTGGTCTTCGGCGAGCTTCGGTGAGCGAGTGGAACGAATGCGTGTAAAGGTTCTTTTATTGCGGCGTTATTAATCATTACGTAATATTTTGAATTTTTCGATATCTAACGGTGGTCTCATCATACACTCATTATATGAACACTGTTCCACACTCAGAAACACCTATTGCTCCTCGTCAATCCGCTATCGCCAACCCCGCTACCGACCAGGCGGTATTGGGCGACTCTGCCCGCGCCTCCATGGGGCGACGGGAACTTTTGCGGCATGTTGGTACCTTTGGTCTGGGCGCGGTGGGCTTTGGCGTGCTGGGTCTTGGCATGACCGGCTGCACCCCGTCCGCGGCGGAAGGCACCCACGGAGCGTCGGCTGGTGGGTCTGCCTCGGGTAGCGCGTCGGGTAGTGCCTCTGCGACTGCTTCGGCAAGCTCGGCGGCTACCCCCTCCGCATCTGCGACTGCGACCTCGTCGAATCCGGTTCCCGCAGCGCGCGCCTGGACCGGCCCGCAGACCGGTCTACCGGGTGAGGGCAAGTATATTGCGTGGACGGTTGATGACGGCGCCGACCCGGAGGTGGTGCGCGCCTACGCGGAGTTTGCTCACCGTACCGGCACGCGCCTCACTTTCTTTATTAATGGTCAGTACCCGGCGTTTAGGCAGCATCGTGACCTGTTGTTGCCGCTGGTGAAGAGCGGCCAGTTGCAGATTGCGAACCATACGTATAGTCATGCGGCGTTGACGAGCCTGACGGATGAGCAGATTGTGCGTGAGCTGACCCGTAATGATGAGGAGATTATGCGGCTTTTTGGGGTGTCTTCGAAGCCGTATTTCCGCCCGCCGTACGGGTATTATGATGAGCGTGTGTTGGCGGCTGCGGCGTCGTGTGGTTTTACGCGCCCGGTGCTGTGGTACGGGTCGTTGGCGGATTCGTCTAATATTTCTTCGGCTGAGGTGTATGCCTATGCGGAGAAGTACGCTTTGGCTCAGCATATTGTGATTGGGCATTTGAATTATCGGGGTGTGGTGTCTGAGCTGGACCGTATTCGAGCGTTGTTGGATCGGCGCGGTTTGACGACGGTCACGATTCGTGACTATTACGGGTAGTGCGGGGGAGTCCTGGTGGGGGTTCCGGTGGGTATACTGGGAGGCATGATGAAGCTTCCTCAGAACCCTATTCTTCGGCAGGTGCACCGTTTCCGTGAGTCGCTGCTGCTTCTGCTGTATTATTCGCTGTCTTTTTTGGGCGTGCGGTGGGTGCGCTCGGGGCATCCGCGTGTGGCGGCGGTGTGGTCTGTGGGTTTGTGGCTGAATTTGGTGGTGCGCGGTATGGGCCAGCTGGTGCGTATGCTGGTGCCGGTCCTGCAGGATGCGGAGGCGCGCCGTGCTCGCGCTGAGCGTGCCCGCGCCTACCAGCCGCGCTAGCCCTGCTGCCCGCAGGTTCTTACCCCGCGCGGATTCTAGGCTGATATGACGAAGCCCCCTTGTACTAGAAATAGTACGAGGGGGCTTTCGCTATAAGAACGGGCAGAAGCCTAGTGCTTCTTCTTCGGCTCGCACGCCACGCCGTCACCGTCTCTATCTAGACCAGGGCGGTAACCCGGCTCACCACGATGCAAGGGCGCCGCGCCAGCCGCACGAGCATCAGCGCATGTTTCGTAGTAAACACTCGACTGCGCAGGAGCCTGCTGAACCGGCTGCGCCGGTGCTTGCTGAGCAGGAGCCTCAGCCGCCGGAGCCTGCGCGGGCACCTGCTGGGCGGGCGCCTCCGTAGCTACCGGTGCCTGCTGAACAGGTTCAGCCTGCTGCGCGGGAGCCTCAGAAACCGGAGCCGCCGGCGCCTGCGTGGAAGGTACCTCAGCAGCCGGAGCCTGAACGGGAGCCTCAGTCGTCGGAACCGGAGACGGGGTTACCGTCGGAGAAGGAGACTCCGAAGGAGTCGCAGACGCACTCGGCGTCGGAGAAGAACTAGGAGTAGCCGAAACAGAAGCGGATGCAGAAGCAGACGTCGACGATGACGAAGCGGAGGGCGTGACCTTCGGAGCACGAATAGACGAAGAGCAGCCGGTCAGCAGCAGAGCACCCGCAAGAACACCAGCGGTCGCGGCGTGAATTTTCAACACAATATTCCTTTATAAAGTGAGTGGACAAGGGTGTTCACCGTAGAACACACACTCAAGTGTAAAGGAAAACTATCCCACCCGCAGGCACTATTGAGCCTTTCAAACATTCTGACAAGGGAAGAAACACCAACCCGGCACGGCAAAGCCCCCTTGTACCGGTTCATACAAGAACCGGCACGGGGGGGGCTTCGCTATATATTCGCTATATCTGGGGGCACCAGCCGGAGGTGCTAGGGGAGTAGCGCCTCCTCCGGGACAACTCTAGCCAGAGCCGCCGCTAGGAGCAGTTGCCGTTCATATCGCAGGACGGACCCGCCTCCGAGGCACCCGCCAGCGGGTTCAACAACTCAACCTGATGGGTCTGCTCCCACACCTGACGCAGCGCCTGCACCAGCGCCTCCGCAGGCTGCGCACCACTGACCGCCCACTTCGACTCAATCAAGAAGAACGGCACACCGTTAATGCCCAGCTGGCGCGCCAACTGCTCATCAGCACGCACCTGCTCCGCGTAACGGTCGCTCTTCAACACCGCTTCAACCTCGGCGGTATCCAAACCAATCTCAGAGGCGATATCCAGAATCGACTCGTGATCCTGCACCGAACGGCCCTGCGTAAAGTACGCCAGCTTAAACGCCTCCTGCGCCGCCGCCGCCAAGCCCTGCTCCGCCGCATACTGAATCACGCGGTGCGCATCAAACGTGTTACCGTAGCGTGCCTGCCGCCAATTGAAATCCAAACCGACCTCGCGGGCGCGCTCCGCCAACGACTCCTGGGTCGCAATCGCCTGCTCCAAGGGCATGGAGTACTTCTTAGCAATCAGCTCAGGCAGCGAACCAGCCGGATGCTCCGTAGCCGACGGGTCCAGCTCAAAACTATGCCACACCACCTCAACCTCGTCACGGTGCTCAAACTCGGCGAGCGCCTGCTCCAGGTTACGCTTGCCCACGTAGCAGAAGGGGCACACAATATCGGACCAAATATCAATACGCATGGTATCTATTCCTTTCACACTCGGATGCGGCAGCTACCGCAACTGTACGCTCACCTAACGCCCTGGCTGCCGTGTTTATTCCCCGGCGTTTATTCCCCGGCGTTTATTCCCGCGCTAGTCTTCAAACCCCGCCGCGTGCCCCTCCGTATGCCCTGCCGCGTGCCGCCCCTTATAGAAGATGCATGGTTACGAAGCGCCGGCGGAGACAACGCCAAAAACGCCAGCAGAGTTGGCGCGTTTTGCAGATTCCTGGCGCGAATTGCTGTATTGCTGGCGTCTTTTGCTCCGTATAGTTGTAACCGTAAGGCAACGGAAACCACCGAAAAACTCGGCGGAATCCACTAGCAAGTTTCTAAATTTCAAGGAGAACACATCATGGCAACCGCACTCATCACCGGTTCTTACGGCGGCCTCGGCACCGAATTCGTCAATATCCACGCGGCAACCGGCGGCGACGTCATCCTGGTTGGCCGCAGCCAGAGCAAGCTCGACGCACAGGCAGCACAGGTTGAAAAGGACTACGGCGTGAAGGCATACACCATCGCCGCTGACCTCTCCACCGAAGCAGCCGCCCAGCAGATCTTCGACGCGTGCCAGCAGCTCGGCATCCTGCCCGACTACTTCATCAACAATGCAGGCTTCGGCGGTCAGGGTGACTTCGCTCGTGAGCGTTCCATGGAAGATGACATGTCCATGATCGCCGTGAACATCGAATCCCCCACCCGCCTGCTCAAGCTCTTCCTGCCCGAAATGATCAAGCGCGGTTCCGGTAAGGTCCTCAACGTCTCCTCCACCGCAGCTACCATCCCCGGCCCGCTGCAGGCAGTCTACTACGCTACCAAGGCGTACATCACCAGCTGGTCCAACGCTCTGTGGCGTGAGGTTCAGGGCACCGGTGTGACCGTCTCCTGCCTGATGCCCGGCGCTATGGCAACCGGCTTCGCAGCAGCAGGCGGCATGGACGACACCAAGCTCTTCGCTAACGCTGTCTCCCCGGCACAGGTTGCCAAGGACGGCTACGACGGCATGATTGCAGGCAAGATCAACGTTGTCTCCGGCCTGGTCGCATGGCAGAAGCCCCTCATTTCCCTCTCCCCGATGATGCCGCGCAAGGCAATGCTGAACTTCGTCTACGACCAGCAGATTGCAGGTAGCGCAAAGTAACACCCTATGAAAACCTACATACTGGATGCCCAGGTCTCACAGCTCTTCACCGCCTTCGGCATTAATCCCGGTGAAGTGCTCCGCAAAGCGGGCCTGGCAGAAGACCTCTTCAGCCGTTCAACACCCGCTCTGTCCGGCTCCGACTATCTAGCTCTTATGGAAGCAGTAGGGCAGTTGGCTCCCTCCGAGGACCTCGCTATCCGCCTGGCAACATCTGACGGTGTTGAGCGTTTCAGCCCGCCCATATTCGCGGCATACTGCGCTCAAAACGGTCAGCGTTGCATCGAACGGTTAGCTCAGCATAAGCCCCTCATCGGGCCGATTCGCTACCGCCTCGAAACCCTGGGGCAGGAAAGCACCCTCTACATTGAGGCAGATGAACCCGGAATCCAGATCCCCACATTCCTGGCTGAAGGCGAACTCGCTTTTATCCTGCACATTATCCGCTCAGCAACCAAAGAGCAGATACAGCCCCTTCGAGCGGAAAGCGTCTACCCGGTCAGCTCCTCCCTCGAGAAGCTGCTCGGTGTGCCGGTAGAAGTGACCGGAGTCAACGCCATCACCTTCAAACTCTCGGATCTGCAGATTCCCTTTATCTCCCACAATGAGAGCATGTGGTCCTACTTTGAGCCGGAGCTCTCACGCAGGCTCTCGCAACTGGACGTGGAAGACAGCACCTCAGCACGAGTGCGTGCCGCCCTGGTGGAACTTCTCCCGGCAGGGGAGAACACCATCGAAGACGTAGCCCGCAAGCTCGTCACCAGCGCCCGAACCCTGCAACGGCAGCTCTCTGAGGAAGGCACCACCTTCCGTAAGCAGCTCAACCATGTGCGTCTGCTCCTTGCCAAGCAGTACCTATCCACCACGGATATGAGCATGGACTCTATCGCGTTCATGCTCGGCTACCTTGAAGCTAATAGCTTCGTGCGCGCCTTCACCCTCTGGACAGGTACCACGCCCGCCGCATACCGTGCCGAACACCGTCACGCGTAACCCATGCATCAAGGTGCGGACACCATACGAATGAACGCATTGTGAGAATGCAAGGCCCCCTCGAACCGGTTCTTCCGGTGCGAGGGGGCTTTTACCGTATCTAAAGATGTAGCCGAAGCGGCTAGCGGCGGGCAGTCGCCGAAGCACTCGTCGTGCCTGCCGGTGCGGTTGTCGCCGCCGGAGCCGCCGTCGCACGAGCGGGCGGAGCAGTCGTTGCCGCCGGAGCCGTAGTAGCCTGCTGGCTAGCCGCTACCTCATCCTCATAGCGAGTGGTCGGAGCCTGAGTCGGAGCCTCAGTAGTGGGCTCCGGGGTAGGGGCCTCGGTGGTCGCCTCAGGTGACGGGGTGTTCTCCTCCGGGGTAGGGGTCGGCGAAGGAGCCGCCGCCTTAATCTCTTCCTCGGATGCGTCACCATAGTAGTCGCGAATCGTCACCGCAGTCAGGCCGCGGTCATCGAGCAGACCCTTCACCTTATCCAGGATCGGGATGATCGTCTCGTAGTTCAGGTGGCCCAGCACGATCTGCTGCGGCAGCATGTAGCGGATGCAGCGCGTGTAAATCACGCGGGCGCTCGTCTTCGCCTCATCGCCGGTAGTGCCGTTCCACATGACCGGGCGGGTAAAACCAATCTCGCCGGCAGCCTTCAGCACCGCATCGTTATAGCGGCCGTACGGCGGGCGGAAGTACGGCTTCGACGAGACACCGAACATGCTCATAATCTCGTCTTCGTTACGTTGCAGCTCTTCCTTCACGCCCTCAGCGTCCAGGGTGGTCAGGTCGGGGTGGCTGTAGGTGTGGTTCGCAACCTGAATCTGGCCGCTCTGAACCAGCGGACGCAGCAACGACACATGCTCCTTAAAACCGGTGTACGAAGCGTTAATGAAGAACGTCAGGCGAGTATTCGTACGCTTCGAGAACTCAGCGTAGCCGCGAATCGCCTCCGGGCTTGCGCCGTCATCAACAGTCCACGCAACATACTTACCCTCACCAATGAGAGAGTTGCCGATACCGGGCCATTCGCGCGGCTTATCAACCGGGTTGCCAGCAGCGGCAACCGTCGGCGAATTCGTAGGTGCGGGGCGAGTAGCAGCAGTAGTCTCGCCGCCAGCCTGATACGGAGTGAAATTACCGCTGGTGCCGTCGTAGTCATTCGACTTCTTCGAGCAGGCGGCAATCAGCGGAAGCATAGCGGTGCCGAGCACAAAAAGTCGGCGGTTAGGCTGTGAGTGGGTCATACTTTCCAGGATAACGCCCCCACCTGCAAGGAACGAATCTGAACAGCGAATACACCCTAAATAATGTGCACATCACACCGTGCGCTCAGCACCACAGTATTAATAGGTATAAAAACTAGGTATAAGAACACAAAATCAAGAAGCCTCAAGCCGGTAACGCTCCGCTACACTAGTGGGATGGAGAATTTGGGCACTCACGAACTGCGCAACCTTGTGAACGATGCTGCCGACGAGGCAGTCAACATCGGCTACCGTGTTGCAGACCGGCTGCACAGGTGGCGTGAAAAGCGCGCCATCGCCGCCGGTCGCGAGCCTATCCTCGTGCCCACCGAAGGCTACGGACGCGCCGCCTCCGACGGCAATCCCGGCTGGGTCCGCGTCATCGCCCGCGCACTCTACAAGACGGTCACCCTCGAACGCCTGCTGCAGGTTGTAGAAGGCACCCAAGACACCGCCAACCCCATGCGCGGCTGGCGCTCCTTCACCGCAACCGCAATGTCCGATGCGCCCGTCACCATCGTCATCGACGGCACCAAACACGAGGCGTACACCGACCGCGGCGGCGTGCTCGACGTCAAACTCAGCATCGACCTGGAACCCGGCATCCACGAAGTCATCATGTACGTGCCCGGCTCCCGCGCCGTAGCAACCAGCGTCTACATCGTTCCCGAAAGCCAGAAGCTCGGCGTCATCATGGACGTCGACGACACCGTCATGGTCACCATGCTGCCGCGCCCCCTGGTTGCCGCCTGGAACTCCTTCATCCTCGACGAGCACGCACGCATCCCCACCCCCGGCATGGCGGTCATGACCGACCGTATCCGCCGCAGCCACCCGGATGCGCCATTCATGTACCTGTCCACCGGCGCCTGGAACATTACCCCGACCCTGCGCCGCTTCCTCAGCCGCAACGGCTACCCGCGCGGCACGTTCCTGCTGACCGACTGGGGCCCCACCCCCGACCGCTGGTTCCGCTCCGGCACCAACCACAAGGTTGAGTCCCTGCGCCGCCTCGCCGAGGAGTTCCCGCAGATGAAGTGGATCCTCGTCGGCGACGACGGGCAGCGCGACCCGTACATCTACAACGGCTTCGCGGTACGCTACCCGGACAAGGTGGCGGCAATCGTCATCCGCAACCTGACGGTGGGGGAGACCATGCTCGCCTCCGGCCGCGTGTGGAGCGACTACCGCGCCGAACAGATGATGCGCTCGCCGCTGTGGATTGAAGCCACCGACGGCGTAACGCTGAGTAAGAAGCTGCGTGAGCTGGGCCTGATCGATTTCTAGCCGGTCGTGTTTCTCCTGCGCCTCACCGGTTGCTAAAACCAGCGCTGATACCCAGTAAACCCACCGCAAATACCGCGAAATACCGGTATATGCGGTGGGTTTTGCTGTTTCAGTGGAATTAACCAACTTAAACCCACGACACACCGGCTCATCAAAAAGAGTTAAAAATCTTTTCTACAGCCTTAATCACATAGCTTAAACCCGCTCGAAGGGGGTTAACCCCCGTCTTTAAGAAAGTCCGTTCTGCTTTAAAACCGCGCCGTTCCGCGCAAGAACGGGCGAGAGCGGAGATCTCTTTAAAATCAAGCCCGAATCTGCCGGGTTTTATGCCCCCGAAAGCATACATGAGGTTAAGTGAACCTCAACTTGGCGGGCTTATGAACCCTTAAAAATCCTGACCAACTTAAACCCCACCTGTGGATAACCCGGCGCACCCCGCGAAAATCCAACGAACTAGCCCCGCGGCAGGGTGTGGATAAGCTGTAGACACCCCCTCTTAAGTGGGTTCAGCTGTGGGTTTATCGAACGAAACACGCCCCTCACACCACATCATCTTGTGGTGCAGAAAAATCTCGACACTAGATGTAGTATTAATACTCGGTTCCACCACTACGGCACTTTTGAGCGCCCTGCCCCCGCGCAGGAAACCGCCACACCCCACTAGGAGGGGTAGCGGACGGCACCGCGCCCGCCATCAACACCACGTGGTGAACCGCAGACGAAACACGCCAGATTCATTCACGAGATAACCCCGCCTGAGCGGGAGAAAGTAAGAGGCATTCCCATGGTAGTGACCGTGTACACCAAGCCGCAGTGCGTCCAGTGCAACATGACCTACCGCGCCCTCGACGCGAAGGGTATCAGCTACACCAAGGTTGATATCACCGAAGACGCTCAGGCCCTCGAAATGGTCAAGTCCCTCGGCTACATGCAGGCACCCGTCGTCATCGCAGGCGACGAGCACTGGTCCGGCTTCCAGCCCGACAAGATCAACGCTCTGGCAGCGTAACAACCCAGCCGAAACCCGCACCAACGGGAATCGGCACGGAACTCACACCGGCACACGAGAATAAGGAGTACACATTGAGTACCACCCTCACGCCCAACCCCGTCGACGAGCACGCAGAAATCCGCAAGATTCTTATGGATGCACGCAACGCCTCTGAGGGTCGAGCGACCGAGGTCCTGGACGACACCGCGCCGCTCATCGTGTACTTCTCCTCCATCTCCGGTAACACCCACAAGTTCGTGGAGAAAATCCGTGCCCGCCGCCTCCGCCTGCCGCTGCGCACCGGCGAAGACACCCTCATTCTTGATGAGCCGTTCGTGCTCGTCGTCCCCACCTACGGCAAGCCTGAAGGCGCCGGTAACGTTCCCCCGCAGGTGGTTAAATTCCTGAACGTGGAGCAAAATCGCAACCACATGATCGGTGTGATTGGCTCCGGCAACACCAACTTTGGTCCGCTCTTCGGTATCGCGGCAGACATTGTCGCCAAGAAGTGCGATGTGCCCGTGCTCTTCAAGTTTGAGCTCATGGGCACCGATTCAGATGTAGAAAAAGTCAACGAAGGATTGGAAGCATTTTGGACGCAAAACTGCCCTCAGCACTAGAAACTCTCGGTGCGAGCCACAGCGGCAAGAGCGTGCCCGAGAAGTTCAAGGGTATGAGCTACCACGAACTGAACGCACTGCTGAACCTCTACGATGAGAACGGCCAGATTCAGTTCGATGCAGACCGCCAGGCTGCACGTCAGTACTTCCTGCAGCACGTCAACAACAACACCGTCTTCTTCCACGACCTGGAAGAGAAGATCGAGTACCTGATCGAGAACCAGTACTACGAGCCGGAACTCTTCGACAAGTACAACTTCCAGTTCATTAAGAACCTGTTCAAGCGTGCCTACGCCGTGAAGTTCCGCTTCCCGACCTTCCTGGGTGCCTTCAAGTTCTACACCTCCTACGCGCTCAAGACCTTCGACGGTCAGCGCTACCTGGAGCGTTTTGAAGACCGCGTCTGCATGGTTGCACTGCTGCTGGCAGAAGGCAACGAGAAGCTCGCCGAAGACATCGTCGACGAGATCATCTCCGGCCGTTTCCAGCCGGCAACCCCGACCTTCCTCAACGCAGGTAAGAAGCAGCGCGGCGAGCTCGTCTCCTGCTTCCTGCTGCGCATGGAAGACAACATGGAGTCCATCGGTCGCTCCATCAACTCTGCACTGCAGCTCTCCAAGCGCGGCGGCGGCGTGGCATTCGCCCTGACCAACCTGCGCGAATCCGGTGCGCCCATTAAGAAGATTGAGAACCAGTCCTCGGGCGTTATCCCTGTCATGAAGCTGCTGGAAGACGCCTTCTCCTACGCAAACCAGCTCGGCGCACGTCAGGGTGCCGGTGCCGTGTACCTGCACGCACACCACCCCGACATCTACGCCTTCCTGGACACCAAGCGTGAGAACGCTGACGAGAAGATCCGCATCAAGACCCTCTCCCTGGGTGTTGTCATCCCCGACATCACCTTCGAGCTGGCGAAGAAGAACGAGGACATGTACCTCTTCTCCCCGTACGATGTGGAACGCATCTACGGTGTGCCCTTCTCCGACATCAACGTCTCCGAGAAGTACTACGAGATGGTCGACGATGCACGCATCACCAAGACCAAGATCAACGCACGTGAGTTCTTCCAGACCATCGCAGAGATCCAGTTCGAGTCCGGCTACCCGTACGTGATGTTCGAAGACACCGTCAACCGCGCGAACCCCATCGCCGGTAAGGTCATCATGTCCAACCTGTGCTCCGAGATCCTGCAGGTTTCTGAGCCGTCCACCTACCACGCTGACCTCGGCTACGAGACCGTCGGTAAGGACATCTCCTGCAACCTCGGTTCGCTGAACATTGCACTGACCATGGACGGCGACGACTTCGGCAAGACCGTGGAAACCGCGATTCGTTCGCTGACCTCCGTCTCCGACCAGTCCGACATCCGCTCCGTACCCTCCATCGAGCGCGGCAACAACATGAGCCACGCCGTGGGTCTGGGCCAGATGAACCTGCACGGCTACCTGGCACGCGAGCACGTCTACTACGGTTCCGAAGAAGCACTGGACTTCACCAACATGTACTTCTACACCGTCGCCTACCACGCAATCCGCGCCTCCATGCAGATTGCTAAGGAACGCGGCCAGCGTTTCGAGGGCTTCGAGAACTCGAAGTACGCATCCGGTGAGTTCTTCGCCAAGTACATTGAGAAGGAATGGGCACCGCAGACCGAGCGTACCCGCGAACTGTTCGCTAAGCACCACATCCCCACCCGTGAAGAGTGGATTCAGCTGGCTGCTGACGTGGCACAGTACGGCATGTACAACCAGAACCTGCAGGCTGTTCCGCCGACCGGCTCCATCTCCTACATCAACGGTTCGACCTCTTCGATTCACCCGATCGCTTCGAAGATTGAGATCCGCAAGGAAGGCAAGCTCGGCCGCGTCTACTACCCGGCGCCGTACATGACCAATGACAACCTGGAGTACTACCAGGACTCCTACGAAATTGGTTACGAGAAGATCATCGACACCTACGCTGTGGCAACCCAGCACGTGGACCAGGGCCTGTCGCTGACCCTCTTCTTCCGCGATACCGCAACCACTCGCGATATCAACCGCGCCCAGATTTACGCATGGCGTAAGGGCATCAAGACCATCTACTACATCCGTCTGCGTCAGATGGCTCTTGAGGGTACCGAGGTTGAAGGCTGCGTATCCTGCATGCTCTAGCCCGAATGCTGTGACGCATTCAGCTTGAGCTGGCACACTATAACTAAAGACTGGAAGGGGCGGTTACGGTGAACACGCAAACCGCCTGCGCGACTGGGTTGGGCGCGCGTGGGACCGTAACCGCCCCTTAAGAATCGGAGAATTACTAATGAGCGAAAAGGTGAAGCTCGTCGACCACGTGATCGAGGCTATCAACTGGAACCGTATTGAGGACGAGAAGGACCTTGAGGTTTGGGATCGTCTGACCGGTAACTTCTGGCTGCCGGAAAAGGTGCCGCTGAGCAACGATGTGCCCTCCTGGAAGACCCTGACCGAGGAAGAGAAGCAGCTGACCATGCGCGTCTTCACCGGTCTGACCCTGCTGGACACCATCCAGGGTACTGTCGGTGCTGTGTCCCTGCTGCCGGACGCTGTGACCGCGCACGAAGAGGCTGTGTACACCAACATTGCGTTCATGGAGTCCGTGCACGCAAAGTCGTACTCCTCGATCTTCTCGACCCTCGCCTCCACCAAGGAGATTGACGAGGCGTTCCGCTGGGCTTCTGAGAACGAGCACCTGCAGAAGAAGGCGAAGATCGTTCTGTCCTACTACACCGGTGACGACCCGCTGAAGAAGAAGGTTGCCTCCACTCTGCTGGAGTCCTTCCTGTTCTACTCGGGCTTCTACCTGCCCATGTACTGGTCTTCGCACGCGAAGCTGACCAACACCGCTGACCTGATTCGTCTGATTATTCGTGACGAGGCAGTGCACGGCTACTACATTGGCTACAAGTTCCAGCGCGGCCTGGCGAAGGAGTCCGCGGAGCGTCAGGCAGAGCTGAAGGAGTACACCTTCAATCTGCTGTACGAACTGTACGAGAACGAGGTGGCGTACACCCACTCCCTGTATGACGGTGTGGGTTGGAGTGAGGACGTTAAGAAGTTCCTGCACTACAACGCTAACAAGGCTCTGATGAACCTGGGCTACGAGCCGATGTTCCCGGCGTCCGTGACTAACGTGTCCCCGGCGATCCTGTCGGCGCTGTCCCCGAACGCTGATGAGAACCACGACTTCTTCTCCGGTTCCGGCTCTTCCTACGTCATTGGTAAAGCCGTGAACACCGAGGACGAGGACTGGGACTTCTAAGTCCCCTCTTTTTATAAGCTAGCCCTCCTCATTGGAGGAGGGCTAGCGCCACATACCAGATTCAACCCGGTCACATAGTGACCAGAAAGAAACAATATGACAAAAACAAAGAACTTTGTTACATACTTCAAAGAAACACGTACAGTGAGTCGCACAGAAGTATTTCAAGAGGTCGCTGTAGCGAGTCATACGGAGGTCCTCAAGGAGACGCACGTAGTGAGTCGTACGGAGATTCTCAAGGAAACACATACAGACTGTCAGCCTATTCCTGAATCTGAAGGTGCCTGGGAAGAAACCTCAAGTACTGCGACAGATACAAAACATTCGTCGGCGGGCAAAGCTAAGATGGCTAAAGGCAAATGTACTGAAGACTCTAACATGCCTGAGAATCAGGTTTCGAGCTGTTCCCGCAAGAAAAAAGATGTCCCAAAACCCATTCGTGGTTTGGCATTTCTGGGCGCATCTATGGGGATTATGATGATTTGTAACATCTTTTTCCCCAGTGGACAGATGAACTTGGCTGATGGTGCTACTCTGGTAATTCAGCTGTCTGGAATTTTGGGCCTCACCTTTTTCCGTTTCTAGAATG
>ERZ772962.535-NODE-535-length-21212-cov-10.428983_pt1 | contig 21212 bp, 17 predicted proteins | sample MGYA00580676_ERZ772962 | MGnify/ENA primary metagenome ERZ772962 (study PRJEB29015, sample SAMEA2738049) | human oral metagenome | biome: human oral; feature: human-associated habitat; material: saliva | place: China | collected 2230 ...
CATAGTAGCAATCGCCATGAAGCTGACAGAAGCAAAGACTGTACGAAGCATCGCATGCGGTACAGATTCGTACTCTTTCCGGTTAGTATAACGAGCAAGGTACTCACGAGTTGGATCGTCGATTTCATTGCGGTACCATCCAAGAACTGTGTTGTTATCATGTGTTCCTGTATACATCACAGAATTGTTTGGTGCCAAGTGAGGGCTATCGATACTTTCATCGTCCGGATTAAAGGCAAATTGAAGAATCTTCATTCCTGGGAAGCCAGTGCTTTCACGAAGTTCGATGACTTCATCTGTCATAAAGCCAAGGTCCTCAGCGATGATGTTCAAATCACCGAGCTCTTCCTTCACAGCTGCAAAGAGTTTGTAGCCAGGACCTTTAACCCATTTACCTGGTGCTGCTGTATCTGATCCAGCAGGGATTTCCCAGTAAGACTCAAAACCACGGAAGTGGTCGATCCGCACGATGTCGTAGATCTTGAAGCTTTCACGCAAGCGTTCAATCCACCATTGGTAGCCATCTTTGTCCATTGCTTCCCAGTCATAGATTGGGTTCCCCCAAAGTTGACCAGTTGCTGAGAATTCATCTGGCGGGCATCCTGCGATGCAAGTCGCTTTCCCGTTTTTATCTGTTTTGAAGAGATGAGGGTTCGCCCACATGTCACTTGAATCTTCCGCTACATAGATTGGCATATCTCCGACGATTTCAATGTGATGGTCATTGGCATAAGCTTTCAAGGCCAACCATTGTTGGAAGAAGAAGAATTGAGTCACACGATGGTAAGTCAATTGATCCGCCAATTCTTCACGGTATTGAGCCAAAGCTTTTGGTTCACGTGCACGAATAGCTGCATCTGGCCATTCTGTCCAGGCTTTTAAATCAAAGTGTTCTTTGATAGCCATGTATTCTGCAAATAGTTCCAACCAAGAAGCATTGGCTTCGCAAAAGGCTTGGAATTCTTTTTGATCACCTGATTTCAAGAAGTTCGCAACGGCTTTTTCAAGTAGCGGACGACGTTGTTCGAAAACCTTTGCATAATCCACTTGAGTAGGATCTTGACCAAAGTCCACTCCTTTAAGGTCTGCTTCTGTCAACAAACCTTGTTCGATCAAAAGATCGAAATCAATAAAATGAGTGTTCCCAGCAAAAGCTGAGAAAGATTGGTATGGAGAATCTCCATAACTAGTTGTACCAAGCGGCAAGATTTGCCAGTAACGTTGCTTGGTCCGAACGAGGAAATCAACAAAATCATATGCTGATTGACCGAATGATCCGATCCCGTATTGTCCAGGAAGGGAAGAAATGTGCATCAAAACACCACTTTGACGTTTTTTCATGGGTTACCACCTCTTTTTATTTCTTTGAAGCCTGCGATTCGGTGCACGGTATGGGTATCGTTGCAGAGTCGTATCCAGCTCTCAAGCGGCTCTACTCTTTGTTAAAAATCGAACAGGCGCAACTCAGTTTACGCAATTTTTGCGAAAACGTTTGCGTACCATGTTATTATAAACTTTTTCCCTATTTTCTGCAAGGGATTTCTTAAAAACTTTTTTAACTTTTTTCAGAATGTCCTCACCCCCTTAGTGTATTCTTTCCTTTGGCTAATGTCAACAAATTTAATGCATTTTATGGAAGAAAGTTCGGAATTAAAATATTTTTAAAAAAATTGTTTAAAACTACTTGCAAACGTTTTCGCCTTGTGATATACTTAAGACGTTTTAGGAAAACGTTTGTCTAAAACGGTTTCTAATTATTATCTTTTTTTATTCTTTAGGAGGAATAAATCATGAAACGTACAATTTTACGTAGTGCTGCTGTACTTGGTACAGTTGGTTTTGCCGGCTTCTTACTTGCTGCTTGTAGCAATAACTCATCAGGTTCTTCTGAGGCAAGTAAAGAAATCAACGTCTATGTAGACAAAGGCTACAAATCTTATGTTGAAGAAGCTGCAAAAGCTTTTGAAAAAGAAAATGGCGTAAAAGTTAAAATCAAAACTGGTGATGCCCTTGGTGGATTGGATAACCTCTCTCTTGATAACCAATCTAAAAAAGCTCCAGACGTAATGATGGCTCCATACGACCGTGTAGGTGGTCTTGGTAACGATGGTCAATTGGCTGAAGTTACATTAAACAAAGATAGCCATACAGATAAAACAACTGAAGCTCTTGTAACAAACGGTGGTAAAGTTTACGGTGCACCTGCTGTTATCGAAACTTTGGTTCTTTACTACAATAAAGACCTTGTAAGTGAAGCTCCAAAAACATTTGGTGACCTTGAAAATCTTGCAAAAGATAGCAAGTACGACTTCGCTAGCGAACCTGGTAAAAACACTGCTTTCTTAGCTGACTGGACAAACTTCTACTACGCTTACGGTTTGCTTTCAGGTAATGGTGGTTATGTATTTGGTAAAGATGGTACAGATCCTAAAGATCTTGGATTGAACAACCAAGGTTCTATCGATGGTATCGAATATGCAAAAACTTGGTATGCTAAATGGCCAAAAGGTTTGCAAGATACAAAAGGTGCTGCTAACTTCATCCAAACACAATTCCAAGAAGGTAAAACAGCTGCTATCATCGATGGTCCTTGGAAAGCTGCTTCATTGAAAGAAGCTAAAGTAAACTACGGTGTCGCAACGATTCCAACTCTTCCAAACGGAAAACAATACTCTGCCTTTGGTGGTGGTAAAGCTTGGGTTATCCCTGCAGGTGCGAAAAACCTTGATGGCGCTCAAAAATTCATTGACTTCTTGACAAGTACTGACCAACAAAAAGCTTTGTTTGACAAGACCAATGAAGTTCCTGCCAACACAGAAGCTCGTAAATATGCGGTTAGCAAAAACGATGAATTGACAACTGCCGTTGTTGATCAATTCAAGAACGCTCAACCAATGCCAAATATCTCAGAAATGAGTGCTGTTTGGGATCCAGCTGCTACTATGCTTTTCGATGCTGTAAGTGGTAAAAAATCAGCTAAGGCTGCTGCAGACGACGCAGTGAAATTGATTAAAGAAACCATCGAACAAAAATTTGGTAGCAAATAAGACAGTTTTTAGGTTTGAGTAAGAGGTTGGAGACAAGGTCCCAACCTCTTATGTTCAATTTTCAAGCACAACTCACTGTCGAAATTGTCTTCTTGCTCTCTGGCAAGGACATTATAAGGAGATTTGAATGACTACAGAACAAAATCCTAAAAAGGCTATGTGGCTCTCTTTGATCCCGGGTCTTGGGCAAATTTATAACAAACAAAAAACCAAAGGCTATATTTTTCTTGCCGTAACTGTTCTCTTTCTCGCCTATTTCCTAGGAATCGGAGCTGGTGAATTAGCGAAATTGGTTACACTTGGAACCGTCCGTGGACAAGATAATTCTCTCTTTATCTTGATTCGTGGCGCCTTCCACTTGATCATTACCATTGTTTACTTCCTATTTTATGCCTTAAATATTAAGGATGCTGGAACCGTTGCAAAACGTATCAACAATGGCATCGCTGTTCCAAAAACTGGAAAAGAAATGGTTCAAGCCATCTATGAAAATGGCTTCCCATATTTATTGATTATTCCTTCATACATTGCTATGACATTTGCGATTATCTTCCCAGTTTTAGTAACTTTGATGATCGCCTTTACCAACTACGACTTCAAACATACCGCTCCAACAACCTTGCTTGATTGGATCGGGTTCCAAAACTTCACTAATATGTGGACCTTGAGTACCTTCCGCTCAGCCTTTACATCGGTTCTTGGCTGGACCTTGATTTGGGCCCTCGCAGCATCAACTCTTCAAATTGTATTGGGTATTTTGACAGCCATTGTGGCCAACCAACCTTTCGTAAAAGGCAAACGGATCTTTGGAGTTATCTTCTTGCTTCCTTGGGCTGTGCCAGCCTTCATCACTATCCTAACTTTCTCAAATATGTTTAATGATAGTGTCGGTGCCATCAATGCGCAAGTTATCCCATTGTTTGCGAAAATTTTCCCATTCTTAGATGGCGTCTTGATTCCTTGGAAGACTGATCCTACTTGGACAAAAATCGCTTTGATTATGATGCAAGGTTGGCTCGGTTTCCCTTACATCTATGTCTTGACTTTAGGGATTCTTCAATCGATTCCAAACGATCTTTACGAAGCTGCTTATATTGATGGTGCCAACGGTTGGCAAAAATTCCGCAGCATCACTTTCCCAATGATTATGGCTGTTGCAGCTCCAACTTTGATCAGTCAATATACCTTCAACTTCAATAACTTCTCCATCATTTACTTGTTTAACGATGGGGGACCTGGTTCTGTCGGAGGAAATGCCGGCTCTACAGATATCTTGATCTCATGGATCTACAAGTTGACAACCAATACTTCTCCTCAATATTCAATGGCCGCAGCGGTAACCTTGATTATCTCTGTGATTGTGATCTCAATCTCTATGATTGCCTTCAAGAAACTACATGCATTTGATATGGAGGATGTATAAAATGAAAAATTCAGTTCAATTTAAACGCCGCCTCAATCATTTCTTGACTTACCTGTACATGGTGGTTCTTTCAATCGTTATCATCTATCCATTGTTGATTACGATTCTATCCGCCTTCAAATCAGGGAATGTCAGTGCCTTTACACTTGATTTTAGTGGCAATCTTAGTTTTGATAACTTCTCAAAACTTTTCTCTGAAACTCATTATGGCACTTGGTATATGAACACCTTGGTTATCGCCATTATCACCATGGTTGTACAAACAAGTATCGTTACCTTCGCAGGTTACGCTTACAGCCGTTACAATTTCTTGGCGCGTAAACAAAGTTTGGTCTTCTTCTTGATTATCCAAATGGTTCCAACCATGGCAGCCCTCACAGCCTTCTTCGTTATGGCTTTGATGTTGAATGCCTTGAACCAACCTTGGTTCTTGATCTTCCTTTATGTAGGTGGTGGTATTCCAATGAATGCTTGGTTGATGAAGGGTTACTTCGATACCGTTCCAATTTCCCTCGATGAATCTGCGAAATTGGATGGTGCAGGACACTTCCGTCGCTTCTGGCAAATCGTCCTTCCTCTTGTTCGTCCAATGATTGCCGTTCAAGCACTTTGGGCTTTCATGGGGCCTTTCGGAGACTATATCTTGTCTAAATTCTTGCTTCGTGACGAAGTGAACTATACGGTAGCCGTTGGTCTTCAAACCTTTATCAGTGACCAAAAAAATCAAAAAATCGCCTTCTTTGCAGCCGGTGCTATTTTGATCGCGGTTCCAATCTGTATCTTATTCTTCTTCCTACAAAAGAACTTTGTTTCAGGCTTGACAGCTGGTGGAGATAAAGGATAAAATAGAATCTTATTTCAAGCACATTTTATTTTTAAGTTGAGGGTAGTATGGTGGATGCTTTACTACCCTTCGTTAAGAATAAAATCAATCAAAGAGATTTCTCTTTGCATTTCTGATACTCTTATGTTTAGAAAGGTCATCTTATGCCCTATCCTTTTAATTATTTCGCAAGTATCTTCAATTTCCGCTCTTCTTTTGCAAACCGCAAAAAACTGAGCTGGTTCCAAATGATTTTTACTTCTTTCTTTCTAATCTCTATCACACTATTACCTGTGGCTCTGCAAAATGCTCAACTCAAAACCTATCCTTTGACAACCTTTGTCAGCGATGTGTTTGATCCTTTATCAACAGACGTTATGAAAGATATCCAAGAACACGTCGTGATCAAAGACCAAGAGCTCACCTATACAGGGACTAACCCTGTACACAAGACTTCAAAAGGACAGGTTATCTTAGGCCAAGAGGCAAAGGCTAGTGAAGGCAAGGAGTTAACACTCCATTTTGATCGCAAACAATTGATTATCTCAAAAGAGAATAAAGAACTCGCTACAGTCTCATACCAGGCTATTAATCAAGAGAGCCTTCGGGATAAAAAAAGCTTCACTCAAGCTATCTCTAGCGATTGGTTCCGCGACAATCGACTCCCTGTCAGTCTCTTTCTCGTGATTTTCTCTGGCTTCTTGTCGACAGTCAATTATTTGATTCTCATCCTAGGGGCCTCTTTCTTCCTCTACTTGACACGAAAATCTCGACTCTTTTCACTACAAACTTTCAAGGAATGTTTCAACTGTATTCTGAATTGCCTGGGGCTCCCTATTTTACTAAGTGTCCTCATCAGTTTACTATTCCATCAAGTATTTACTACGATGATCATGATCCAAAATGTCTTATTTGTACTCTATCTTGCCATGGTATTTTATAAGACCCACTTCCGTGATCCAGACTATCACCGCTAGGAGGTTTTTTCATGCGTGTTACCATTAAAGATGTGGCGAAACTTGCTGGCGTTGCGCCTTCTACTGTCACGCGCGTCATCCAAAATAAATCCACGATTAGTGATGAAACAAAAAAACGAGTCCGTAAGGCCATGGTCGAGCTGGACTACCATCCCAATCTTAATGCTCGTAGTCTTGTCAGCCAATCTAGTCAAGTCATTGCTTTAGTCCTTCCAGTCGATAGTGACTTCTTCTATCAGAATCCTTTCTTTCCAACTGTTTTACGAGGAATTACCCAGATTGCTTCAGACAATGACTATGCCATCCAAATCTGTACAGGTCAAAATGAAGAGCGACGACTCGACAACCTCAAACAACTCATCTATGGAAATCGTGTAGATGGTTTGATTTTCCTTTATTCCAACCCGAATGATCCTCTGGTTGACTTTGCGATCAAAGATAAGTTCCCTTTCCTCATCCTTGGAAAAGCAACTTCTCCATTTGTATCGCTTGTCGATAATGACAATATTAAGGCCGCATTTGATGCGACGGATTATTTCATTCGACAAAACTACCGGAAAATTGCTTTTATCGGGGGAAACAAAGAACTATTTGTATCTCAAGACCGTTACCAAGGTTATAAAGAAGCCCTTGACAAAGCAGGGATTCCTCTCGATGAAAAACTCGTTCATTTTTCATTTGGGTTTATGTTAGAAGATAATTCTTATCAAATGATGGAGAGTCTACCGTTAACAGAACTAGATGCGATTATGACGACCGATATTCTCGTTGCTGAAGGGGTGCGCCAATACCTATTAGAACACCAGCTGACAATCCCGATTATTTCCTTTGATTCGATCAAGCCACGACTCGATATTGAAGCCTATATTGACATTAATGCGGTTGAACTCGGACGCGAATCTGTTCGAACGATTCTACAAATTATCAAGGATCACAAAGAAGGAAAAACCGTTTGCTACCGTCAATTGATTGACCATACCATTACGAAACTTTAGGAGTCTTTATGTCTACATTTACTGCTTATTTAGATGACCAAGACCTCATTCGTATCCAAAAGGGAGAGGAGCATATCCTTCCTTTTTATTTGAAAACGAACCAAGGTCATCTTGCCTTAATCCCTGTCAAAACGTCAAGTGCAGCGACTGACACAGGAGACTATTTCTTAAGCCCTATTCCGCTTGAACTCGGAGAAGAGTACACCATCTACGATGCTGCTGGAAATTCTTCTATACTCCACTATCGAAACATCGTTCGCAAACCCATTTTCGATCAAACCTTCACCTATACTGGAGAGGATTTAGGAAGTTTTTACACACCAAATCAGACGCAATTTAAATTCTGGGCACCCATTTCGCAAGATGTGACCCTTCATATCGAAGATCAGGTCTGTCCAATGCATCGTACAGAAAATGGAGTCTGGGAACTTTTGCTTAAAGGGGACTGGGAAGGAGCTGCCTACCACTATGAGTTCCGTGTCAATGGCCTAGAACGTCGGATCCACGATCCCTATGCTCTATCCTCTTTAGCAAACTCTGGAGATAGCTTAGTCGTCGACCGCAAGAAGATCACACGTCCTATCACACGTGCTGCTCATCAACTAGACCCGACAGAAGCAATCATCTACGAGATGAGCGTTCGGGACTTCTCTGTCCAAAAAGAGGCCGGCTTTAAACACCCTGGTAAGTTTAAAGGGTTGACAGAATCGCCTCAACTCAATGGTCAAATCCTGGGATTTGATTACCTTCAAAAACTTGGCATTACCCATGTACAGTTACTTCCTGTCTATGATTTCGGTAGTGTTGATGAAGAGAATCAATGGAAAGCCTACAACTGGGGTTATGATCCTGTCCAATACAATGTTCCAGAAGGTAGTTATGCCAGTGACCCCAACGATCCTTATGCACGGATTTGGGAGCTCCAAGATGCTATTGCAACCTATCACCAATCTAATCTCAGTGTTATCATGGATGTGGTCTACAATCACGTCTACCAGGCCGATGAGTATGCATTTGAACAAATCGTACCCGGTTATTTCTACCGCTATAATGCAGAAGGAGAGAGGACTAATGGAACCTTCTGTGGGAATGATGTCGCAAGTGAACGTTCCATGGTAAGACACTATATCAAGCAATCCCTCAAGCAATGGGTTTCCCTCTACGGCTTTGATGGTTTTCGCTTTGACTTGATGGGAATCTTAGACATTCAAACCATGACAGAGATTGCAGAGGAGCTCCGTGAAATCTATCCTAACGTCTATCTCTATGGCGAAGGGTGGAAGATGGATACAGGCCTCTCTGAAGACCAGCTCGCTCACCAGTACAACTCAAAACGATTACCAGATTTTGGCTTTTTCAGTGATAATTTCCGGGATACGGTCAAGAGAACACTCTTAGCCGGTCACCGTTGTGATAGTCAACATCCAGCCAATGATTTTTCTAATATCCTAACAGCAAATGTCGGAAAAGTAGGACCTGCTCATTTCATCCAACCTCAACAAGCCATTCAGTACGTCGAATGCCACGACAATGCAACTGTTTTTGATTATTTCCAACTTGAAAAAGAAGAGATTCGTCTAGAGGAGCGAAAAGCTCTCTCACGCCTCGCTCTTCATTTGGTATTATTATCCCAAGGTGTACCTTTTATCCATGCTGGTCAAGAACGTTACCGCACAAAAGGGCTCGAAGAAAACACCTATAACTTGCCAGATAGTCTCAACCAATTGGACTGGACATCCCTTTCAAAATGCCAAGAAGAACTTGCTTTTCTTAAAGAATTGATTGCTTACCGGAAATCGCAACCTCTCCTTCGTTTGAAAAAAGGACAAGAGATTCGAGATTACTGTGATGTCAAATGGTTGTCTGATTATCATTTTATCTACACGATTGAAAAAAATCGTGAAAAAATAACGATTCTCGTTAATATCGGTGATCAGGACATGACCTATCAACATCCGAGCGATAGTCAACTGCTATTTGCCTATCCTCATGCAAATCTCCAAATGCCTATTCCTAAAGGAAAGGAACTTTCTATTTCCGCCCATAGTTGGCTCCTTCTCCGAGAAGCTGAATAAACAAAATAAGGTCACCACAATGTGGGACCTTATTTTTATTCTTCTGTTTCCACAAAGCGTCCAATGATATGAACGTTTTCTGAAATGGTGATAAAAGCCTGAGGATCAGCTTTTTTCATAATATATTTGAATTCATTAAACTCTGCACGCGTAATAACTGTCAGCAGAACCGCTTTTTCTTGATGGTTATAGGTTCCTTCTGCATTGTGGATAATGGTCGCTCCACGATGCAATTTTTTATGAATCTTTTCAATAATAGCATCCGGCTGGCTCGTTACAATCATGGCCTGCATCCGTTTTTGCTTGGTAAAGACAGCATCCGTTACTCGACTCGATACGAAGATGGTAATCATAGAGTAAAGAGCATACTTCCAACCAAAGGTCAAACCTGCAATCAACATAATGGTCCCATTGACCAAAAAGGAGATGCTGCCGACATTCTTTCCTGTCCGTTTTCGAATCGTCAAACTGACAATATCCGTTCCTCCACTGGAAATGTTGTTCCGAAGGGCAAAACCAATTCCTGTTCCCATGACAACCCCACCAAACAAGGCATTCATGATCGGATCGTTGGTTAAAGTAACCACTGGTACGAACTGAATAAAGAGGGAACTCATCGAAACTGTAATAAAGGTAAAGATGGTAAATTTATGTCCAATTTGATACCAAGCCACAATCATCAAAGGGATATTGATGGCATAAAAGGTCAACGAAACCGGAATCGTAAAGCCGATAAAGCGTTGGCTCAAGACAGATAAAATCTGAGCTAGCCCTGTTGCACCACTGGAGTAGACATGGCCTGGTTGAAAGAAGAAGTTGACAGCAATTGCTGATAGAAATCCATACAGCAAGGAAGCTGACACTTTTTCATCGTATTTCTCACGGGAGATGCTCTTCAGCACGCGCAATAATTTAATGTTATAAGCTAGTCGCCACACATGATAGCGAAATAGCTTATGAAAGCGAGTTTTTTTCATTTTCAATCCATCGATTAGAAGAAAAGGAAAACCTTAGAGCAACTGATTCCTAGACTTTCCTTTTTCTATCTTGTCCTATTCTTGCTCTGCCACTTCTACTTGAAGGTTTAACTCATCCAATTGTTTCTCAGAAACGACAGAAGGAGCTTGTGTCATTGGATCTGTCGCCTTGTTATTCTTAGGAAAGGCAATGACTTCCCGAATATTGTCTTCACCTGCAAGAAGCATCACGAAGCGGTCCAAGCCAATCGCCAATCCTCCATGTGGTGGGAAACCGTAATCCATTGCTTCCAACAAGAACCCAAATTGTTCATTAGCAGCTTCTTTTGTAAATCCAAGCGCCTTGAACATCCGTTCTTGTAAATCTTTATGATTAATCCGTAGGCTTCCTCCACCTAATTCATAGCCATTTAAGACGATATCATAGGCAATCGCCCGAACTTTTGAAAGATCGCCTTCCAATTCATGCTCTGTTTCAGCTTGTGGAAGTGTAAATGGATGGTGAGCAGACATATAACGGCCTTCTTCTTCAGACCATTCAAACATTGGCCAATCCACTACCCACAAAAAGTTGTATTGATTGTTGTCAATCAAGTCAAGCTCTTTAGCCAAACGAACACGCAAGGCACCAAGCGTTGCATTAGCTACTTCAAGCGTATCTGCTACAAAGAGAACTAAATCTTTGTCTTCTAACTGTAAAGCAGCTGTCAAGTCAATTGTCAAGTCTGTCAAGAACTTCGCAACTGGACCGTTCAAAGCACCCTCAGAATATTTCACCCAAGCAAGACCTTTTGCACCGTATTGCTTTGCGATCTCTGTCAATTTATCAATATCTTTACGAGAATACTGATCCGCCGCACCTTTGACAACAATCGCTTTAACTGCAGGAGCTTCTGAGAAGACTTTAAAGTCCACACCCTTGACAAGCTCTGTCAAGTCTTGTAGCAACATCTCAAAGCGCGTATCTGGTTTATCCGAACCATACAAGGCCATTGCATCGTCATAATTCATCCGTGGGAATGGAAGTGTTACCTCAATTCCCTTGGTTTCTTTCATGACACGTGCAATCAAGCCTTCTGTGATATCTTGGATTTCTTGATCACTCAAGAAAGAGGTTTCCAAGTCGACCTGTGTAAACTCAGGTTGACGGTCTCCCCGTAAATCCTCATCCCGGAAACACTTCACGATTTGATAATAGCGGTCAAATCCAGCATTCATCAACAATTGTTTTGTAATCTGAGGACTTTGTGGAAGGGCATAGAAATGGCCTTTGTTGACACGGGAAGGAACCAAGTAGTCACGTGCTCCTTCTGGAGTTGACTTAGAAAGGAACGGTGTTTCCACATCAATAAACTCTAATTCATCTAAGTAATTGCGGATTGAATGAGTTACTTTTGCACGGAGTTTGAGGTTTTCCAACATCTCAGGACGACGAAGGTCTAAGTAGCGGTAACGAAGACGAGTATCATCATTGGCTTCAATTCCGTCTTTGATTTCAAATGGCGTTGTTTTGGCAGTATTAAGAACCGTAATAGCCTCTACCTTGAGTTCTACTGCTCCAGTTGGCAAGTTCGGATTCGCTTGTTCACGAGCTTCCACAAGACCTGTCACTTCTACAACATATTCACTGCGGATGCTTTCAGCTGTGGCCATCACTTCTGCACTAACTGTTTCTGGATTGATCACCAATTGCATGATTCCTTCGCGGTCGCGTAAATCAATAAAGATCAAACCACCCAAGTCACGACGACGGCTAACCCATCCTTTCAAGGTAATATGAGTTCCAATGTGTTCTTCACGAACACGTCCAGCATACATTGAACGTTTCATTTCTAATTAATCTCCAAACTAATATTCTTCCTTCTATTTTACCATAAAGACCAGCAGAAAGTGGCCTTTAGCTCAACTTTTTCAGTTACCAACTTCTTTAGTTATCGTGGCCAACTTCTTCCTTCTTTTTGGGATCATCGTAGAGAGTGGGGGCTATCACCTTCATTAAAGTCGCTGTCCCAAATCTCAAGACAGCTGCTGCTAGTCCAAAAATAGGGGATAAGTAACGGAAAAAGAAATCTCCCCTAAGTGCGTAGGTCATGCCACCCACAATAAAAAAGATAACAATCCCCTGAACAATTGCGTAAAACCAAATTTTTTTCACACTATTTCTCCTTTTCACATGCTAGCTGACTTATCCACTGTTTTTCATCACTTATCCACAGAAATGTGGATAACTTTTACCTATTTTCCCCTTAAAAGAGGAAGGTTCATCAGCATCAGGACCTGTTTTCATCCATTTACAAGTAAGTTTCCCACAGCCTGTGGATAACTATCTTGCTTACTTGTGACTTTCCGTCCCTTTCCTCACAAATCAAGGAGCCAGGATTCGATCCTGCCCCCTTTGATCAAGCATTATTTAAATTCGTCTGGTGTTCCTTTATATTGGGCCCAATCTTTACTGAAGAAGCGATCATTTAGATGGTAAGTTGGTGCTTTTTCAGCCTTTGTGACAAAGGGATTGACCGCTTTATCAAAGGCTAGCCAACCATTCCATCCCATATGAATCGTATCTTCCATAAAGTAGGGCTGATCACCATCTTTAGAAAAGTCTGCAATATTGGTGAATCCTTGACTTTCCAATTGGTAACGAATCTTTTGAACAGCCTGTTCATACTTTTCTTGGCTCAAGCCTGTGTATTTCATCCATTTGGCATTGACTGGAGGAATCACAAAGATGACATTGGTCCGAGATTTAGCAAACTGGTCTAGAACCAACTGCAAGTCATTGTACTCTGGAGATTGAACATAGGATTCGTTTTTTTGGAAACCTTTTAGTTTCTTCAACTTCATTTTTAAACGAGTATTGTAAAAATGATTGCTGATTCCAAGGTCGTTATTATTGGTTTTGACTTTTGCTTCAGCCGTTGCAATTTCTTCCAATTTATTATAAGAGAATTGGTCTGGTAAATCTTGTAAACGTTTTTTGACCTTCTTATCGTAATTCCCGTTTGTACGAGTTGCAAGATTACTAAATAAGGCATCTTCGCGCTGGACAAGATGGGAAACAAGCTGGTTCAAAGACTGATCAAATCTGGAAATTTTCTTTCCTTGAGAAATGTTCGTCACAACACTTTGAAAGGCGACATTTGGATACTGTTGTAACAGACGCTTTGCAGCATACTGGGATGCAGCATCCTGTTGGTGATTGGCAATAAAGCTATTCAACTGATCGCTATTAAAGAATTGTTGAAAGGCAGAGGAATCATAACCCTTCTTGGTAAACCATTGCGGAGAAACTACATAAACAGCTGTATTGTCCTTGAGTTCTGGCAAAATCTGTTGCATTCCAAAATACTGGTTCAAAGAAGCCGCACCACGTTCTCCTAAAAAGTAGGGTCTGTAATTGCGGTCATATTTTTCAGCCAAAACTGCTGGATGCACCACATCAAAACGCAACCATTCACTTGATCCGAAATAAGGAACAAAGCGATGCTGTGGGTCCGAAAGTGCTTCTTGCTTCTTTGTACGACTCTTGAAGCCTTCTGCATTCAGACTAACCGCAGCTTTTTTCTCTTCGGTATAGTTGTGCTTATGATTGATTGGATAAAAGAATAATAAAGCTGCTACCATGAGGAGCGCGCAAAATACGGGCCCTAAAATCAGCCACAAACGCTTAAGCATTCTGAAGCTCCGTTACACCTTCTACGATTTTGTTGGCAGTATTCCAGTCATCACGACCAAATTCAGATACTGGAACCCGAATATCGAAGCGGTTTTCCAATTCCACAATCAACTCAACGGTTCCCATGCTATCAAGGACACCAGCATCAAAGAGATCCTCATCCATCATGTCTGAGACATCTTCCATAAACAATTCGTCAATAATTTCAATTACTTGTGATTTTACATCCATTTTTCATTTTTCCTTTTCTTATTTCATTTTTGGAAACCATTGCTGATCCAAGAAGCCTGAGAAAATCAGGAAGGACAGCATGACGGTATTGAAGGTAATAAAGATTCCAAGAGCCTGGGTCCAGCGATTGTCTGGTAGGGGCTCTAGTCCTTTTGCTTTACGTTCTTTATTGATTGTTTTTTTCTTCCGAAGCCAGGCATCATTGATCACAAGACCAAGTCCGTGGAAAAGACCATAAGCAACATAATACCAGGTCACTCCATGCCAGAAGCCCATGACCAACATGTTAATGATATAGGCAACGTTTGACGTTGTAATCCGACTCTGAAAGACCTTGTTGCGCATCAAGACCATGACTAGACGCATAAAGACAAAGTCACGAAACCAGAAGGACAAACTCATGTGCCAACGATTCCAGAACTCCTTTAAATCACGTGATTTGAAAGGAAGATTAAAGTTGATTGGGCTCTTAATCCCCATCAGGTTGGATGCCGCAAGGGCAAACATGGAATAGCCTGCAAAGTCAAAGAAGAGATCTAAACCAAAGACGTACATCACCCCTAAGGTTCCTAGGTTAAAGACGCCCCCTTGAAGAAGGGCATAGGTCTTGACATGTCCAAGTAAGAGGTGGCCAAAGATATGAGCTAGAATAAACTTATAGAGAAAGCCAAGCATGATATACTTGACACTCTGCTCCAGCATATCGAGGAGCTCATCTCGATCTGGAATCGTTAGGTAATCTTCATTGAAGCGTTTGAAGCGGTCGATCGGCCCACTTGAAAAAGTCGGCATAAAGAGCAAGAAACGCAAGAATTCCCAGAGACTAAATTCTTTGAGGGTCCCATCTCGCATCTCGATAATCATCCCTACCGCTCGGAAGGTCAGATAGGAGATCCCAAGGAAGCCCATCCAAGACTGGGTCCCATCAATGGCTGGTTGCACCTTCACAAAAACCAAGGGCAAAACGACCAAGAAAGAGTGAAGATAAAAGACCCACTTGTTATCACGCTGACTTCGATAAAATTTATAGGAGTAGACCCAAAGGATTTGCCAAAAGAGGTAGAAAAGAACCGCATAGATTTGTTTCAAATCCGTCCCAGTCAGCATCAAAACAATAAAGGCGAGGCTGACCAAGGCTTCATAGACTGGGAAACGCTTTTTAAAGAAGAGGCCAACAAAGATGGGCAACAAGGCCCCAATCAGATAAATAAAGTAGATCGGGGTCCCATAGGGTTCTAAATGAGGGAGCTGTTTCAAAAACTCGATCATCGGTTGTTAACCTCGCTAATCAACCCTTTGATGTCGATTTTCCCATTTGGAGTTAGCGGCAAGCTGTCACGGTAGAGGAATTTCGAAGGCATCATATAAGACATCATGATGTGCTCCAAATCTTCCTTAATCGCTTTGGTAATATCAATTTCGCGCTCAAACTGTTCCTTGACCCCATCTTTCAAGATGACATAGGCCAAGAGATTTTGGACCTTGTGATCTTTGTTGTAGCGTGGCACTGCAACAGCCGAGTCAATGTACTGAGATTTGTTCAAGTTTTGAGAAACATCTTCTAGCTCAATACGATAACCGTTAAACTTGATCTGGAAGTCCATCCGTCCACCATAGAGAAGGAGGCCTTCATCTGTCATGGTTCCGACATCTCCCGTATGGTAGGCTGGAAGACCTTCAAATTCGAAGAAGGCTTCTGCTGTTTTCTCTGGATTATTCATATAACCTTTTGAAACAGCCGGTCCAGACACGATGATCTCTCCTTGCTCTCCATTTGGCAATTTGTTTCCTTCTTCATCAATGATGAAGGTTGGAGAATCTTCTTTGGTGTAACCAATTGGCAAGCGTTTAAGAGTCGCTAGCATCTCATCTGTGATAGCAACCGCAGATAAAGCAACCGTTGCTTCCGTTGGCCCATAGGCATTGATGATGCGCGCATTCGGGAAACGCTCACGCAGTTTTTGAGCCGTTTTAACCGTTAACTCTTCCCCATCAAAGTAGAAATGGGTGATGCCTGGCATCTTTTCAGCATTGAAATCTTCAGACAGCATGGCCATATCTGCAAAAGATGGCGTTGAAGTCCAGATAGCAATCGGAAGAGAGAAGATGGTCGCAAAGAGTTGTTTAAAGTCTTGAGTAATGGCTGATGGAAGGGCAAAAAGAGTCCCTCCAAGAGCTAAGGTCGGTGCCCAGTACATAACAGACAAATCAAAGGAATAGGGTGGTTGCGCCAACATTTGCGGACGCTCTGGCGTCGCAAATTCCTTGTCTGTAATCATCCAGTTGGTGAAGCTGAGCAAGTTGTCGTGCGAAATTTGCACCCCTTTTGGTTTTCCAGTTGTCCCCGAGGTAAAGATAATGTAGTAGTTATCATCCCCCTTGACCGGATGTTGCAAATCATACGCATTCTGAGCCGCATAAGCTTCACGCACTTGCTCCAAGGACATGACTGGAGCAGCTGGGTTTTCAATGGGGAACTCATTGATGGCGATAATTAAGCTTGGCTCAGCCACTTCAACAATAGCAGACACGCGCTCTAAGGCAGAGTGGCTGTCAATTGGGATATAGGCGTGGCCAGACTTGGTCAGGGCCACAAAGGTTGCCAACATTTCATATTCTTGTCCACCAAAGACCACAACAGGTGACTTTTCAGGAAGTCCCATTTGGTCAATATGGGCTGCTAAGCTATCTGAATCAGCCTTCAATTGGCCATAGGTATGCTCTTCTCCAAGGACATTGTAGACAGGATAGTCTGGTTGCAGTTGGGCGAAGCGCTCAATCGCCTCAATCATATCAGTAATTGGTTGGTTTGACACGGTAGGGATCTCCTTTAGAATTCATTGTAGATAAAGCCACCTTGGCCTTGACCAAGATAACTAAAAAAGTAAAGTAGGCCCAAGAAAATGATAAAGTACAAGGCTGTCCGACCAAGAAAGAGATATAGTTCTTTTCTCTGTTTCATCAAGAAAAACCTTTCATTCCTGTAATTTTCAACTAAAATAAAATCAATTTCTTACTAACTTATTTTTCTGCTATTATACCACGTTATAAACTATTTTTTCAATTGTTTTCCATCCATTTCCACTACATCTCAACAACATTAAATTGTTCCATATGATACCTTCTAATGATAGCTTTAATGCTTTCCAGTATAGATTATATTGGGAGCTACAACAAAGTAGGCTCTATACTACCTATAGAGGACTTCCCCACTATAAATATTATAGAGCCTTATCTTATGTCTCACTTTATCAATATAATTCCCTTTATCTAGAGATTTTTATAATATGTAATCTTAAAATTCACTATAGATGAAATCTTGAATATTAGAAAAATCAGTCACAAAACAGTAGATTACGATGCTTAAAATAACTGTGTAGAAAAACAAGGTCCACAATAGTAAACGATGTGTGTCAGTTAGTTTCATTTGCAAATTTGTAAAGTTCTTTTTCAACTTCCATCCATCCTTTCACCCCAACGTGCATCACGTCAAATAAAAAGTAATCTTCATACTCTTTATTTCCATAGTTTAACACCGTAGCACCGTGGTTTTTGGCAATATCTTCTATTTTTTTGTAAGTTTCTTCACGCATTTCTCGTGAAACACCTGTGTAATCATTCCATTTACCATTTACAGGAAAGATAATGACTTCAACTTCAATGCCCAATTCCTTAGCAACTGTCAAGAAGAGTTCCATATCTGAATACTCTGGTGACTCTATGTAGCTCAAGTCTTTGTTAGAATCTTTCAACGAAGCATAGCGGTCTCTCAAGTAGGTATTGTAGTAGTTATTATCCACAGCATAATCATTGTTATCTGTTTTCTTTTTAACTTCTTCTACAAACTGATCTGTCATCTGCTCCCAATTATAATCCGGAGTTTCATCCCCTGATGAAGGATAATTCGCTTTGGCATGATTCTCATAGAATTTTCGCTTAAGCTTAAAAGAGTATACTGCATTGTCTAGTTCCAACAGTTTTTTATCAATGATTGTCCCTTTTCCTTCTATAAAATAGCTTTTATACTTTTTATAGATATCATTTTGTTGTTTGTTTCCTTTGGTAATCTTAATAATTCGATTAATCAGTTTTTCTTTCGTTTCCTTACTGATTTTCTCGTTATCTAGCATGTGAAAAATATGTTCCTGAGAGGCCTTGTTTAAGAAGGCGTCTTGATGAGTCCCATCCTTTTCGAACCATTGAACAGACTCTACGATGGCTACTTTTCGCTTACTCATAGCTCCCTCAATCGAGCTCAAGGTTGTAGCTTGAATGATATTTTGAGAATAACTGGTTCCTATCTGCATAATATTAAAATCATTGTAGTTAAAAATTTTATTGGGATGGTAATCTTCATTTATCGTCGCAACTAACTCTGAGGAACCCATTAGAACTAGTGTATTAGGAGTGATATTATTTGTTAGAATATCTCTACTTTTATACTTTTCATAAGAAGTGCTGTAGCGAATACTATTGTCCTTGACTTTATAATAGTCGTCAATCTTCTTGACATATGTCACATTTAAAAGAGCAAGAGTCGCAATTACGAGCACAAGCGATAGTAAAAATGCTTTTAACTTAATCATCTTGTTTTATCCAATCTCCTTGTTTTAGCAGATCTCTTTATCTACTTAGAATTGCCATAATTATCTTATAAGGTTCACCTGAAAAGATAAAGAAGCCAACCATAACTAAATTCATGGTCACAAACCAACTTATTAGCTTGTACCAAGTTTTATTTTTATGTTTCTTATAAAAAGTGCTTTTCTTTTGATAAATTTCAAATCCAGACATCAAGATTCCATGGTAAAAACCATAAGCGATGTAGCTGACACTAAGTCCATGCCAAAATCCCATAACCAACATATTGACCATATAGGCATAGGCTGCATTGTGTAATCTATTCTTAAACCATTTCTTTCTGATAACCTGCATCAAAACTCTTGAAAATACGAAATCTCTCAACCATGTTGACAAGGTGATGTGCCATCTGGTCCAGAAATCCTTGATATCAATACTCAAGAAAGGTTTATTGAAATTCATCGGTGTCTGAATACCCAAAACATTACTGCTTCCAACAGCCATCAAACTATACCCCGCAAAGTCAAAGAACAGATAGAGAGTATACAGGTACATATATTTGATTGAGTAGACAACTGTACCAGTATTGCTTAGAGCAAGTAGTATCTGGTAAACATAGGTTGATAAAACAACCTTGTAGAGAAGGCCTAAAACGATTCGATAAATACCATCACCTGCTAACTCTAGGTAGTCTTTTCTAGGCATGACTTCATTGATCTCTTTTAGAAATCTTCTGCTACGATCGATTGGCCCAGAACTAACTGTAGGGAAAAAGAGTAGAAACTGCAGATAATCTTTTACACTGATTTTTTCTTTGATTAAACCATCCGATATTTCTAGCATGATCTGAATGGTCTTAAAGGACATGTAGGAAATCCCAATAAAAGCCAACAAATGTAGCTGGGTTATGGCAAAGACTTTATTGACCACTAAAGGTAAAATGGATAACATAACTAGAGGTTTTAACCGTTTTGAATCCATTCTTTGTGCTATGAAAACTAGGACATATTGGTAGATGATGAAAGCCAATAGATAAACAACCATGGATTTACTCTTACCATAGATGGCTCCTGCAAATAAAATTGACAGACTTAAAATATAATAATCCTTACGCTTGCCAAAGTAGTTTAAAACAAAGCCAATCAGTAAAACCACAAACAATAGAAGGAAAAACTCATTCCCCTCAAAATAATTCATACCAGATGGACTCCTTTTCTCTTTTTCTCATCTCCTGATTTGTCATTTTAGGATTAGTCCCTATCATATTATCAAGGATAATTAACTTTATTAATTATATCATAATTTAAAAACTATATACTTCTATTATCCAATTTCCTAAAATAAAAAAACAAATGACTCTTACTACTAAACCCCAATAACGAGACAAAATTATTTACACAACAAATATAATTCAAGACCTAAAAGATTGATGAATGAACTAGTGAAGTACTCTGTTTTTTAGCTGAAATAATAATTAACACCAGTATATAAACTTAAAAAAATCAAAACGACCAAAATGAAGTGAGGCAGCGCTCCTTATTTTGGTCATTTTTGGTAAGTTATGTTTATTGAGATATAAATATTTGGGTTTTATTATCTTAGAAAAGTGAAAATACGAGAACTGCTAGGGCTGCACCGATAACAGGTCCTACAACAGGAATCCAAGCATAAGACCAGCCCCCATCTCCCTTGTTTGGAATTGGAAGAAGGCTATGCATAATGCGAGGACCGAGGTCACGAGCTGGGTTCAAGGCATAACCAGTTGTCCCACCTAGTGAAAGACCGATACCGACAATCAAGGTTCCCACTGCAAAGGTTCCTAGCCCTGCTTGAAGGTCATAGAGACCCAAAGCAAAGATTGTCAATACCAAGACAAAAGTCCCAAGGATTTCACTAATCAAGTTTGACACAGTATCTTTGATAGCTGGTCCAGTGCTGAAAGTTGCTAGAATATTTCCTGCATTTTCTTCTGCTTCATAGTGCGGTTTGAATTGCAACCAAACTAAAATTTGAGCAAGCATAGCTCCAGCGAACTGAGCTAGGATATATGGGAATACTGAAGCCCAAGGCAAGTCACCTTTTAAGGCTACACCAAACGTCACAGCTGGGTTTAAGTGTGCAGGACTAAGTTTGCCAGATACAAAGACGGCAACCGCAACGGCGATCCCCCATCCCATCGTGATGACGATCCACCCTGAATTGTTACTCTTGGTTTTGGGAAGAACCACACCTGCTACAACACCATTTCCTAGGAGGATAAGGATTAAAGTCCCCAAAAATTCTCCAAATAATTCTTTCATCATATCGTTGTCTCCATTTTAAAGAAGGAGAGGGAAGGCAAGGAAGGCTTGTTCCCTCTCTTCTAGTTTTTCTTAATTTTTCAATGCCGCTAGATCGTTGTTAGCAA
>ERZ772962.548-NODE-548-length-20951-cov-13.061830_pt1 | contig 20951 bp, 19 predicted proteins | sample MGYA00580676_ERZ772962 | MGnify/ENA primary metagenome ERZ772962 (study PRJEB29015, sample SAMEA2738049) | human oral metagenome | biome: human oral; feature: human-associated habitat; material: saliva | place: China | collected 2230 ...
GGTTGTATCCGGCGTGAATCTGCTTGGTTTCGAAGGACCAGTCGTTGGCGGTCATGTGGCGGCTCCTTGGGTTGGGGGTGTGTCGTCTCTGGTTCCCCTCTGGCGGGCCGCGGATGCGGTGACAAGAACATGCGTCGGGGCGCGTCCCGCTGTTGGGGGACTGCGCGGCAGTCGCTGGTGCTGACGCGCAGTCAGCGGCACATTCGACGGTTCATGATTCCCATTCTTTGTCATGGACGAGGCTATGGCGCGTTGGTCCCGGATGGTGGACTTTTGTAACCGGGTTGGCTGGTATTCAAGAAGGAGTTATAAATGTGAGAGGGGGTACATGAGTGGTGCTCTCGGGGTAGGTTGCTCAGTAATTGCGGGGTGGTTATGGTGCTGGTGTTTCTAATGTTGCGATTGGTGCATACGTGAGCTGTGTGGAGTTTGGTGTGTTTGTTGCCAAGCGTGATGAAAGTGGATAGGCTTCTTTTCAGTACTCGCCTACGGGCGTCCACCCACGCATGTACGAGATGAGACGACGATGAGACAACGAGGAACAATCCGCACGGCCCTGACGGTCTTTGCTGCCAGCGCTCTGCTGATCTTGCCGCAGATGGCACAAGCGGCTCCCTCCGAGGAGGAAATCGCAGCCGCCAAGGCGGCCGAAGAAGCCGCTTCGATGAGTGTCGCCGAGATTGAGGTCAAACTGGCCGAAGTCAATGCGACCGCCGCCACTGCGACCCAGAATGCGCAGATCGCCGGCGAAGACCTCAACGAAGCCCAGATCGCGCTGAACGCGGCAACCGCGACAGCTAACAAGGCCTCAGCCGACGCTGACGCTGCCGAAGCCGCGTTCCAGGAGGGCAAGCAGCAGATCGCCTCCGTCGCCCAAGCCACCTACCGTAACGGCGGTGGATCTCTCGACGCCATCGCTCCCTACTTGGAAGCCGACGGCCTGCGTGGCGTCGAAGCCAAACAGGTCGGCATCAACTCCTTCTCCTCGTCCGCCGAGGCGAAGATGCAGAACGTCGCCGCCCTCGAACAAGTCGCCAAGGTTACTCGCGACGCAGCAAACACCGCGCTCGATAACCAGAAGAAGGCCACCGACGAGGTTCAGGCTCGCACCGATGCCGCCAACAAGGCCGCTACCGACGCCCAGACTCAGGCCAACATCGTTGCCGCCCAGCGCGACGCCTACGTCAAGGAGCTGGCCACCAAACAGAACACCACCGTCGACCTGATCAACCAGCGCGAGGCCAGCCTCGCCGCTGAACGCACTGCCGCCGAACGTGCTGCCGCCGAGCATGCCTCCGCAGCCGTCGCCGCCGCCGACAGCCAGCGCCGCGCCGACACCCCTGCTCCCGCGGCCGATGCAACTCCCGAGGCCCCTGCCTCGTCCCCGGCCCCCGACGCGTCGGCTGCACCCGCTGAAGAAGCGCCCGCTCCCGCACCCGCTGAAGAAGCGCCCGCTCCCGCTGAGGAGGAGCCTGCGCCCGCGTACGAGGAGCCTGAGGACGAGGAACCCAGCTACTCCTACGGCGGCGCGTCCACTGCGATTGCCACGGCCATGACTTACCTGGGTGTGCCCTACGTGTGGGGTGGCGAATCCTACGGCGGCGTCGACTGCTCCGGCCTGACGATGCTCGCATGGGAGAGTGCCGGCGTGGACCTGCCACACCTCTCGCGCGCGCAGTACGGCTACGGCACGCACGTGTCCCTCGGTGACATGGAGGCGGGCGACCTGATCTTCTGGTCCTCCGATGGTACCCAGTCCGGCATCTACCACGTCGCCATGTACCTGGGCGACGGCGAGATGATCGAGGCTCCCACCTTCGGTGTGCCCGTGCGCGTGACCGGCGTGTATAGCTGGGGTTCGATCATGCCTTACGCCGTGAGGCTCTGAGCCGGATCGTTGCGGGGGGCCGCGCAGACTGAGTCTGCGCGGCCCCCCGTTTTGCATGGTGATGTGAGTGTTGCCATGGCTGCCGTGGTCGTGCGTGTTGTCGGGTGCTTGCGTGAGCTGATGGTCTTGTCGGCTGATTGTTGCGTCTGCGGTGTCCTGGGTTGCGTGGGCATCGGGGGTTGCGTGGGCGCGGGCACCCGGGGTGCGGGCACCTGCGCCGCGCGGGGCGAGCCTGCGGCGGCCTCGACTAGCATGGATGCATGCAGAAGTCAGCGACAGGTACTGATCCTCGGAAAGATTCGCGTGCGAGCGGCGAAAGCACCCCCACGATCCTTGATAACTCGACGAAGCGCTTCATGCGTTTCATCCTGGGGTTGATGGCGCTTGGCGTGTACTGGCTGATCTGGACCTCCAACTGGCGGGACGCATGGGGTGACTGGTCGATGCGAGGCAAGATCGGGGCGGCAGTCCTGCCCGTCGGCTTCGTGCTACTCTGGCTGCCGATCGTGTGGGCGGCGTTGCGTTGGGCGATCCGCGATCTCATCAGAGTTCGGCATGTGCCCACGCGGGGAAAGCACGCGAAGAAGCCGCGGCCACGGCTTGCCATCATTTGTTTCCTGATATCCGCCGGTATCCTCGCCGGCGTCGTGTATCCGTCGTGGAATCAACACCTGATGCTCGCCCAGGACCTGTGGGAGGGGCCTGTGCGCCACGAGCGTGTGGCGTGCGAGGCCTTCAACGATGGGAACGGCAGCGTCTCACCAAAGAACAGGTCCTGGAAGTACCTTCAGTTCACGCTGGTCGGGGATGACGGTTATTCGCAGAGCTTCCGCTTCAAGCGCGTGGACCTCGATCAAGAAACCGACCGTCAGGGCAGCCCGTTCAATACGATCCTAGGCGCGTGCGAGTCACCGGAGACGCGCATGAGTGTGTCCGTTTATCCGCGTACAGGCGTCATTTCCGAGGCCCGGGCGAGCAAGTAGCCAGAAACTCAGGGATACGATGGAGGCACGAGTGTCGGTGTCCCACAGCCGCCGACCTCTCCGCCGCCGAGCGCGTCCGCGCCGAAGGCTGGAAGCCGAAAGGATGCGGAACTGAGGCTGCGTGGGCTGTCTTGATGACCGTGGTCGCCTTAGCTGACGTCTGCGTGTGGGTGCTCGCGTGGAAGCAAGACCTCGGCGCGGTTGCACTTGACGGGCGCGTTCGTTTCATGTGTGTCCCGATCATCTTCCTGATCGGCTGGGTTCCCTTGGGCGATGATCTCCTCCGCGCGGTGGTCCGCCTCGGAGGTGGCGAGGCCGCGTCGGCTATTGTGGGCGCATGGGAACGACCGAGACAGGCCCCGATGGATCTGTGAGCTATCTCTTCACCTCGAAGAATTTGACGTATCGACAAAAGCTCTACAGGTGGCTCATTATCGGCTGCTGGGTCCTGATGGGTTACGCGTGCGTCGGCGTCATCGTCTTCATAGACGATTGGGGGCAGTGGAGGTTCTATGGCGGTTTCGCCGCGATGGGGCTCCCGCTCCTGGTGCTCTTCTTCTCGTTGCGCTTCGTGTGGGCGCTACTGCGACGTCTCGTGCGAGTGGTCTGTGGGCGGGCGTCGGGGGGCGTGGTGGCACCCCTCCTGGGACTCGGGGTCGTTGGTTGCGTGCTGTGGTTGGTCTGGCATATCTCGTTCGTGTACCAGTGGCCCTACATAGAGGACTGGCGTCGGGGGACTGTGCGGCACGAGAACGTGGCCTGCCAGAACTTCCATACCGAACTGAGCACAGGCAAGAGGTCGCATCGCGAATATGTGTTCGACCTGGTCGCCGAGGACGGCACCGAGTGGAACTACCGCATTTGCGCATCAGCTATGAAAGAGAAGGCTGAGGATGAGCGGGAACCCTACGCGTCCGTCTACTACACCTGCACGGGTGAGGAGGATGGGCTGAGTATCGTGCTCTATGAGCACACGGGCATCATTACCGAGGCGTGGACGAACCAGGCGGGTCAGGTGCACTGAGTGTTCGTTCCTCCAAAAAATTGCATGCAATTCCCCTTCCCCCTGACCCGCGTGCCCCTGGCAAGTCGCGGTGAGTAAACGGTGGGGCCGCGCGAATCGTCGCGCGGCCCCACCGTGAAGTCTGACGTACTCAGTGCTCGCCCTCGTGCTCCTTGAGGCGCTCGTAGGAACGACGAATCTCAGCCTCCGCTTCCTCGCGGCCGACCCAGTGTGCGCCCTCGACGCTCTTGCCGGGTTCGAGGTCCTTGTAGACCTCGAAGAAGTGCTGGATTTCAAGACGGTGGAACTCCGAGACGTCGTCGATCTCGGTGCGCCACGATGCGCGCTGGTCGGATGCGGGGACACACAGGACCTTGTCGTCGCCGCCCTTCTCGTCGCGCATGCGGAACATGCCGAGTGCGCGGCAGCGGATCACGCAGCCGGGGAAGGTGGGTTCTTCGAGGAGCACCAGTGCGTCCAGGGGGTCGCCGTCTTCGCCCAGGGTGTCGTCGATGAACCCATAGTCGTCCGGGTAGCGGGTCGAGGTGAAGAGCATGCGGTCGAGACGAATGCGTCCGGTTTCATGATCAATCTCGTATTTGTTCCGATTCCCCTTGGGAATCTCGATGGTGACATCAAACTCCATGGTCGCACCTTCCATTGTTAGCCCCGAAATTCGGGAGTCCGATTGGTTGTGTGCGAGCATGGGCGGGTACCCTAGATGCCTAGGTAACCACGAAGGGATATTCATGCATCGCACGTCTATGGGGCCAATTGTAAGCGCTAGCGCAGCGCTTGTGGCGGCAGTCGCCTTTTTGAGCGCTGGCTGCGCACCCTCCTCGGTCCCCACCCCCAAGGCGGCACCGACTGCCGCCACGCTTGAGCCGGCCAGCGCGTCGGTGCCCGCCCAGGCCTCGGGCAATCCGGTGAGTGAAACGCAGCTCGAGCAGCTGTGGCGGCCTGTCGCCGTTGGCGCGGACAAAGGCGATTACACCGCGTGGGGCGTTGTTGTGGATGCGCAGACGGGTGACATTCTCCTCGACGAAGACGCGGCTATCGGCCACACGCCCGCCTCCACCACGAAGACTCTTGCTGCTTTCAGCGCTCTCAAGCACCTGGATCCGACGGCGACGCTGACGACGAGCACACTTCTGAGCGGCGACAAACGCACCCTGTACCTCGACTCTGAGGGTGATCTGCTCCTGGGTGCGGGCGAGTCTGAGGAGACCGAGGTGTCGGGCCGCGCCGGCCTGCAGACTCTCGCAGACAAGACGGCGGCGGCCCTCACCTCGCGCGGTATTACATCCGTCACTTTGAACTGGCGGGGGACCCTCTTCGAGGGGGATTCGCACCTGCCCGCCTGGGACGCACAGGAGGTTGGCGGCTACGAGGGGCACGTGGGTCCGATGGCGATTGACGCCGGGCGTACCGCCCCGGGCGCGTATGCGTTCCATGAGGATGCCCCCGGCTATGTTGCGCAGGTGTTTGCGCAGGCCCTGACGTCGTCGGGCATCGCCGTGAAACTCGGCACGGACGGGAAAGCACCCGCCGGCGGCGAGACCCTTGCGTCCGTGTCCTCGGCGACGATGGGGGAGCAGCTGCGCTGGATGCTGGCGCACTCTGATAACACGCTTGCGGATCAGTACTGCCGCCTCGCGGCGAGCGCTGCTGGCCAGCCTACGACGTACACGGGCGCGGTCGCCATGGTGAAGGCTGACCTGGTGGAGGCCGGCATCCCCACCAGGGGTATGATCCTGGAGGATTGCTCGGGTCTGTCCACGAACGACAAGCTCAGTGCGAACACGCTCGTCGGTGTCCTGAAGGCCTCGTACCAGGCGCAGGGGAGCGAGGGGGACCTGATTCGCCTCCTGCCCTGGGCTGGTCTGGTTGGCACGCTCTCGGATCGCATGACGGACGAACCCGCCGCTGGTAACGTTCAGGCGAAGACGGGTGCGCTTCAGGGTGTGACGACGCTGTCGGGCAGCGTGAGGACGCAGAGCGGTCGCGTTCTCCTGGTGGTCATTGGCCACGACCTGGTCGAGGATGGCGCGTTGCCCACACGCTGGCGTTTGGACAGGTTTGAGGAGGGTCTTGCCGAGCTAGACTGAGTCCATGGAAATGCCGTTTGGACCGCGCGACGTCGCGGGAGTTCTCGCTTCGATGTCCTACGCTGGCCCGTCGGCCTCGCGCGTGGGCGCGTGCGCGGTGGTGGCGCGCCTGCGCCGCTCGGCGGATTGGTCGAGTCGCAGGCTTGCGAAGCTGTCCACGTTGTCCGAGGCCTCGGCGACCGTGGCGGCATCCCGCACTGTCGTCGTGGACCGTCGAGGGCTGATTCGCAGGGTGGGGGCGGTCCTGGATCGTTTCGAGGACACGCGCACGCCGATGGTTCTCGCGGTCGAGGCCGTGGTCCTGCGCGCGCTCGCGAAGAGTGCGACCGGCATTTGGGACGTGTCGTCCGGCTGTAGCGTGCTCGTGGCACCGAACGTGCTGGCGGACGCGCAGCGCTATGCGTTGGATCAGACGGATTGGTGTCGCTGGGTGTCCCTGTGCACGGGGCTGCGCGGCGTGCATCTGACGCATGCGCCTCACCTGGTGGCCTACGTCGCTGATCTTGTCCGCGCGCTGCCGGAGCGTAGCGATGAGCTGGTGCGCATCGTGTTGCTGTTGGATGCGTTGCCGACGGCTGAGATGGAGGTGTTGACTCCGCGCGATCTGCCGTCGATTCATTGGCTGCGCACGCATCGCGCGCACGCGGGCGGCGTCGCTTTGGTCCGTGCGTGCGCGGCGGCGGGCATGCCGCTGTCGGGGGTTGAACTCCTGCAGGCCCAGACCGAGGGCTTCGCGCGCACAGTCGTGCGCGAGGGTGCGATTGCGACGCTGTTGTCCAGCGTCGAGGCCCTGCCGAGCGCCCGCGAGTACGCCGAACCTGCGGCGTGGCTGGCGCGTGTGCGCTGACGCCTCCCGCTTGGTGGGAGCGAACCCTCGGGGTTGCCTGCGTGCCTGCTCGCTTGCGGTGCGCTCGTGCCTGCGCTCGTTCATTGACGAGGCCGGGGGCCCTCCCGCTTTCATCGTTGGCCTGTCGGGTGGTGCGGATTCGCTGGCGCTTGCTCTGACGGTGATTGATGTGGCGTCGCGTGCGGGCATTGAGGTGGTGACGCTGACGGTCGACCATGGTCTGCGGGCGGGCAGCGCTCACGAAGCGCGCCGCGTCGCGGGTCTCGCTGCATCACTCGGGGCGCGCGCACTCGTGGAGACCGTCCGCGTCGATGGGAGGGGAGGCCCCGAGGCCTCGGCCCGTGACGCTCGTCTCGCCGCCTTGCGCTCTCTTGCGCTGCACGAGGGGGCACCCGTGCTGCTGGGGCACACGATGGACGATCAGGCGGAGACCGTGCTGCTGCGCCTCGCGCGCGGGTCCGGCCCCTCGTCGCTGCGCGCGATTGCGCCGATTCGCCGCGACGAGGATGGGGTGACGTGGCTGCGCCCGCTGCTGGGTTTGCGCCGCGCCGATACGGCGGGTGCCTGCGCGCAGGCGGCCCTCACGCCCGTCGAGGATCCGACGAACGCCATCGACGGACCCTGGCGTGCCGCCGATGGCAGTGCCCTGCGTCGCAGCGCTGTGCGTCATAGCGCGATCCCTGCCCTGGCCTCGGCCCTGGGGGTGGACCCCGTGCCGGCCCTCGCCCGCACGGCCGCACTGTGCGCGGCCGACGACGACGCCCTGAGCGAGTGGACGCATGGCCTCCTGGCTGTGAGCTGCGAGGCCTCGCCCCTGGCAGAGGAAGGGAGCCTCGCCCTGGTAGTGTCCGAGGTGTCGGGCGCTCCCCGGGCCGTGCGCGCCCGGGCGCTGCGCGAGGTGGCTAGTCGGGCAGGAATCCGCTTGTTGTCGGGGGTTCACGTGGATGCCCTCGACGACTTGATCGTTGCCTGGAGGGGGCAGGGGCCGATCCCGCTGCCGGGCGGCAGGGCCACGCGCGTCGGTCGCGGCACGCAGGCCCGTATCCTCTTCGAGGCGCGCTCTCCCGAGCCGACCCGAGACGGTGGGTGATGCTCAGGCCTGCCGAGGCCTCGTCGCTGCGATCCCACCCGCTCGGTCGCACGCGCGCGTGCGGAAGTTTGTCAGTGGAGGTCGCGGTGTGCGCAGGGCACATACCGGCTCCCTCGGGCGCTCGGAGCGGGCGAGCGTCACCACACGGTGTTGCGCTGACAGTGAGAATAGATGCCTTTTGAGCACAAACACGTGCTCTTATGGCACGCTTATAGTGCAACCGCTCGCGGAGCGCCGATAGGAAAAGAGGACACGGTGGACGCCACCGACATGGGAAACGATCTGAAGGAAATCCTCGTCACTGCCGAGGACATGGACCGTAGGCTCGGCGAGATGGCCGAGCAGATTGACCGCGACTACGCGGGTCGGGAACTGCTCATCGTCGGCGTCCTGCGAGGGGCCGTCATGGTTATGGCAGACCTGTCGCGTAAGTTGCACACCCCGATCGAAATGGACTGGATGGCCGTCTCCTCCTACGGGTCGGGCACCAAGAGTTCGGGCGTCGTGCGCATCCTCAAAGACCTCGACCAGGATGTGGCGGGCCGCCATGTTCTGATCGTCGAGGACATCATCGATTCCGGTCTGACGCTGTCCTGGCTGAAGGCCAACCTGCAGGGGCGCGGTGCCGCCTCCGTTAACATCGCGACCGCGCTGCGCAAGCCCGCCGCCGCGAAGGTCGACATCGACGTGGCGTACGTGGGCTTCGACATTCCCGACGAATTCGTCGTCGGCTACGGCCTGGATTACGCGGAAAACTACCGCAACCTGCCCTTCGTTGGCACGCTGCAGCCGCACGTCTACTCCAACTGACAACTTCGGAACCTCTAAGGGGCATACGTGAACGACAAGACGAAGACTAAGCGCCCGAGCTGGACTTGGGTGACGCTTCCCCTCGTCCTCCTCATCGTGGGCGGGTGGTTCCTCTGGGAGGCCTTCCAACCGCGGTCGATTTCGACCTCCGAAGGCATGGCGCTCATCTCGGGAACCACGGTCGAGAAGGTCGTCCTCAACGAGGGCACCCAGCAGGTGAACCTCACGCTGAGTGAGGATTACCAGCATAAGAGCACCGGTGCGGGCGATCCGACGACGAACATGGGCAAGAACGTCTACTTCACGTATTCCTACGTTCAGACGAAGGACATCCTGGACACGGTCGCCGAGCAGGCCCCCGCGAAGGGATGGAACGCGGTGCGTCCCCAGTCCAGCGCTCTGGGTGCTATGTTCCAGCTGATCGTCCCGCTGCTGGTCCTCATGGGCGCGTTCTACTTCATCATGCGCTCCATGTCGGGTTCGCGGATGATGGGCGGTTTCACGGCCTCGCGCGCTAAGGAGTTCAACCAGGAACGCCCGGACGTCACCTTCGCGGACGTCGCCGGTGAGGACGAGGCCGTGGAAGAACTCGAGGAGATTCGCGAGTTCCTGGCCTCCCCCGACAAGTTCCACAAGGTGGGCGCGCGCATCCCGCGCGGCGTTCTGCTCTACGGTCCTCCTGGAACTGGTAAGACCCTGCTGGCCAAGGCTGTTGCCGGCGAGGCGAAGGCCCCCTTCTTTTCGATCTCCGGCTCGGAGTTCATGGAACTCTATGTGGGCGTGGGTGCCTCGCGTGTGCGCGAACTCTTCGAGCGCGCCAAGAAGAACGCGCCGGCCATCATCTTCGTCGACGAGATCGACGCCGTGGGCCGCCACCGCGGCAGCGGCATCGGCGGCGGCAACGACGAACGCGAGCAGACCCTGAACCAGCTCCTCGTCGAGATGGACGGCTTCGATGAGCGCGCCAACATCATCCTGATCGCCGCCACGAACCGCCCCGACATCCTCGACCCGGCGCTGCTGCGCCCCGGCCGCTTTGACCGTCAGATCGCCGTCGAGGCCCCGGACCTCAAGGGCCGCGAGGCGATCCTCAAGGTGCATGCTCAGGGCAAGCCGCTCACCGCGCAGGTTGACCTGCGCCAGATCGCCAAGCGTGCCCCCGGCTTCACGGGTGCCGACCTGGCGAACGTTCTCAACGAGGCCGCGCTGCTCACCGCCCGCTCGGACATGCAGTTCATCGACGACCGTGCGATCGACGAGGCCATCGACCGCGTCATCGCGGGCCCGCAGAAGCGCACGCGCGTCATGAACGACCACGACAAGGCCGTCACCGCCTACCACGAGGGCGGCCACGCCCTGGCCGCAGCCGCCCTGAACTACACGGACCCGGTCACGAAGGTGACGATCCTGCCGCGCGGCCGCGCGCTGGGCTACACGATGGTCATGCCCACGGAGGATCGCTTCAACAAGACCCGCAACCAGCTCCTCGACGATCTGGTCTACGGCATGGGTGGCCGCGTCGCTGAGGAGATCGTCTTCCGCGATCCGTCGACCGGCCCCGCCAACGACATCCAGCAGGCCACGAAGACGGCCCGCGCGATGGTCACCGACTACGGCATGAGCGACCGCATCGGCATGGTCAAGCTCGGCGACGCCGACACCGAGGCCTTCGGCCACGGCTCCGGCGAGGGCCCGCGTGCCTTCTCCGACGAGACCGCAGCGATCATCGACGAGGAGGTTCGCCGCCTCCTGGACAACGCGATGCGCGAGGCGTGGCGCATTCTCTCAGAAAACCGCGCGGTTTTGGACACCCTGGCGTCCCGCCTCCTGGAGGAGGAGACCCTCGACGAGGCGCAGCTCGCGGAGATCTTCAAGGACGTCGTCAAGGCGCCCGAGCGTCCCGTGTGGAACTACCAGTCGGACGCGGCCGTCCCCGGCGCCCTCATGGGCAACCCGGTCGGCGTGAACTCCGCCGAGTCCTCGGCGACCGACGCCGTTGCGGCCCCCGACCTGGACGCACCGGCTAACGAGAACGAGGAGCAGGCGTGACCTACGATGCCGCAGCCGTGGAGAAGGCCTCGCGCGACCTGCTGGTCGCGATCGGCGAGGACCCTGAGCGCGAGGGCCTGATCGGTACTCCTGACCGCATGGCGCGCGCGTGGCGCGAGATGTGCTCCGGCCTCTTCGAGGACCCCCGCGAGCACCTGCGCACGCAGTTTCATGCGGGCACGGACGAGCTGGTGCTGGTCCGCGACATTACCTTCCACTCGGTGTGCGAGCATCACCTGCTGCCCTTCTACGGCCGCGCGCACGTGGGCTACATCCCGCGCGGCGGCGTCGTCACGGGCCTGTCGAAGCTCGCGCGCCTCGTCGAGGGCTATGCGCGGCGCCCCCAGGTGCAGGAGCGCCTGACCGCGCAGATCGCCGACGCCATCGACGAGGTCCTGGAGCCCCAGGGCGTCATCGTCGTCATCGAGGCGGAGCACATGTGCATGTCGATGCGCGGCATCTCCAAGCCGGGCTCGTCGACCGTGACGAGCGCGCTGCGAGGCATCATGAGCGACGGCGCGACCCGCGCGGAGATGATGGCCCTCGTCCTGTCGGGGAGCCGCTGACATGTCCGCCCTTCCCCTGCCTCCCGCCCCGGCCTCGTCCGTGACTCCCGCGCCCCCTACGCTGCCCGGGTCCCTGACGCTGCCCGCCTCGCGCGCGGCTGTCATGGGCATCCTCAACGTCACGCCCGACTCGTTTTCCGACGGGGGCCGCTACGTGGATCCCGCCGCTGCCCTCGCGCACGCGCGCGCGATGGTGGCCGCCGGCGCCGACCTGATCGACGTGGGCGGGGAGTCGACGCGGCCGAATTCGACGCGCATCAGCGCGGACGAGGAGTGGGGACGCATCGGGGAGATCGTCTCGGCCCTGGCCGGTGACGGTATCGTCGTGTCCGTGGATACGTTGCACGCCTCGACGGCCCGCGCGGCGGCCGAGGCGGGCGCGGCGATCATCAACGACGTGAGCGGCGGGCGCTGGGACCCGCGGATGAACGAGACGGTCGCGGCCTCGGGATGCGCCTACGTGGTGCAGCACTACCGGGCGCTGCCCGGGATGCCGGGGGAGTCCTTCGACTACGGGGATGACCTGGTGGGCACGCTCGTCGAGCGTCTGAGTTCGCAGGTTGGCGCCGCACGTGATGCGGGTGTGACAGCTGATAAAATTGTTATCGACCCAGGCCTCGGCTTCTCGCTCACGAACGACCAGTGCTGGCAGATCCTGTCCGAACTGCCGCGCCTTGCCTCCTGTGGGTACCCTGTACTCATCGGAGCGTCGCGTAAGCGCTTCGTCAAGGCCCTCGGCGGCGACGTGGACACCGACAGCGCAGCCATCGCCGCCCACAGCGTCCGAGCGGGCGCGTGGGCCGTGCGGGTCCACGACGTCGCGGCCACCGTCGCGGCCATCGCTCGAAAGGAGAACGACGTTGAGTAGCAGACGCGTCATCATCGCCCTCAAGGGACTGGGGGCGATGGCCAACCACGGCGTTTACGACTTCGAGCGCACCCAGGAACAGCGCTTCAGTGCCGACGTCGTCATGTGGGTCGAGACCGCGGGCGCGACCGACGACATCGCAGCCACCGTCTCCTATGCCGACATTGCGGATGAGACCATGGCGGTCCTGACCGGCAACCCCGTCGACCTGATCGAAACCCTGGCCGAAACCATCGCCTCGCGCGTCATGAGCCACGAGGGCGTGGTCGGCACGGAGGTCACCGTCCACAAGCCCGACGCCCCCATCGACCACCCCTTCTCCGACGTGTCCGTGACCGTGCGCGCCGGTGAGACCGAGGCCCTGCCCCTCTCCCTGTCCCTCAAGGGCATTTATGAGGCCGAGGACGGCTCCGTGCTCACCGGTGAGATCGAGGCCTACGGCCGCGCCCAGGCGCCCAGCCCCGCGCAGCAGAAGCGGTCGGCGCCCTCTCGCAGGCGCCGAGGGGAACACGCCGCCCCCCGCGAGGAGGATTCCTCCCGCCCCGCGCACCTGCGCGCCCGCCGCGTCGTGCTGGCTATCGGCGGCAACCTCGGCAACGTCCCCGTCAACCTCATGCACACGGTCGAGGCCCTGTCCTACATGGAGGGCTTCCAGATCGAGGACGTTTCCCCGATCATGCGCACCAAGCCCGTCTTGGCTCCCGGCCAGGCGCCGCAGCCCGACTACTGGAATGCCGTCGTCGTGGGCTCGGCCATCGCCACTCCCGACGAGCTTTTCGCGCAGACCAGCCGGATTGAGCGCGAGCTAGGCCGCGAACGCCACGAGCGTTGGGGGGCTCGCAGCGTCGACATCGACATCATCCAGGTCGAAGGCCTGGCCTCCTCCGACCCCGTGCTCACGCTGCCGCACCCGCGCGCCAAGGACCGCGCCTTCGTGCTGGCCCCCTGGCTCCTGTGCGAGCCGGACGCGATCCTCGAGGGCGTCGGGCGTGTGTGCGACCTGCTGGCCGTCACCCCCGACCGCGAGGGCATTATTGACGCCGTCGACGACTGGCTCGAAGATCCGGCAGCCGTCATGGCCGACTCCGACCAGCTCCTCGCCCAGCGCGCCGAGAAGGCCAGCGCGGACATGCGTGAGCTCCTCGAGACCCTGACCGGCGAGATCAGCCAGGTCACCGACCTGGTTGGCCGCCCCGGCGCCCCCTTCGGCGAGGCCCCCGCGCCCGCCGCGCAGGACGCGAGCCCCGCGCACGCGCAGGAGGACGCCGCACGGGAGGACGCCCCCGCCGGCGCCGAACCCGCCGCCTGGAGCAGCCTTCACACCCCGTGGTCCTTCGCCGAGGTCGACGCGCACAGCGCCCACTCGGCGGGCGCCGACGCCCCCGCGGACGGGGCGGCCGACGTCGAGTATGACGAGGCTGAGGACTCCCGGCCGCCCATTCCCCAGCCCGAGACGCCCGCGCAGCGAGCCCTGCGGGTCGCCGAGGCAGCCGCCGAGGAGCCCGTCGCCTTCACCGACGCCGATGACGCCGAGACCGGCGCCGTCGAGGTCGTCGCCGAGTTCCCGGACATCGACCCCGCCCCGGAGACCGACTCAACCCCGGAGACCGCTCCCGCCCCGGAGACCGCTCCCGCCCCGGGCGCCCAGGCCCCGACAGACGAGGATGAGCCCGCGAGCGAGACGCCCGCTCACGCGCAGGCGGCCCCGGCCTCGTCCCGCCCCGCGTGGCACCCCGTCTCTTCCGTGCCCGCGGACTCCCCGGCCGGGCGAATGACCCGCAAGATCGGTTCGGGCACCTACACGCCCAGCGGCGAAGAGAAGCCCCGGTGGGCGCCCGTCTTCCAGCAGAAACGTCCCGATTCGCGCGCCGACATCAAGCTGCCCGATTGGAACTTCTCCGTGGGCGCCGCCCACGACGTGCGCGTCGTCGACGACCGCAGCGGCCTGGCCCACGAGCAAGAGCCCCCCAAGCCGACCGTGCACGCCGACGGCCGCGCCACGATCCTGGCCCCCGGGCTGCCCGACAACACGCCCGTCGGCCCCATCCCGGACGACGAGGCCACCCAGACCGGCATCCTGCGTCGCGTCGTCGTGCGGCCCACGATGACCGGAGCGATCCCCATCGTCAAGAGGCGCTAAATGAAACCGCTGGCGATCACCTGGGTGCTGCTGGTCGGCGTCGTATGCGCCGTCATGAGCTTCCTCGGATTCTTCGCGCACATGCGCGCGGGCGGCACCCCCATGATCGTCACGCCCGGCCCCGCCGTCGTCTTCGCCCTGGCCACCGCCGCGCTGATCTGGTCCGGCCTGGCCGTGCGTCGCCTGCGCGCCGGGAAAGACACGTGGATCGATGCGATCGGCGCCATGCGTGTCGCCGTGTTCGCGCGCACCTCGGCACTGGTGGGAGCCGGTTTGACCGGCGTCCTCATCGGAGTCATGGTCGTGTCCCTCATGCAGCTGGAGGCCCCCGCGATGGTCGCTAACTCGCTGGGCTCGGGCATCAGTTCCCTCGTCGGCCTCGTGTGGGTGATCGTCGCGGTCGCCATCGAGCGATGGTGCGTGATCGAACCCGACGACGACCCCCCGAGCTCTCACAAACGCAACGCGGCCGCGTGAACCGGCGGCTCGCGTCGGCTTGTTGGCGCGAATGTGTCGCCCGCCCCGAGCGTTAGGCGCAGCCCGACGCCGCGGCCCGGTATCGTGGAGGCGTGGCTGACCAGCGTAAGAATTCCCCCAAGCGTTCCTCCTCCCGGCGTTCGTCGCCCTCAGGCGCACCCGGGCGCGCGGCAGAACGCACATCGCGCGCGGGAGACCGCACATCGCGGGCGGCGGGCAGCAGGGCCGCGTCCGCGTCGCAGCGCGCGGGTCGCCGCCCCGCGTCGTCGAAGGTGCGAGGCGCTACGAGGTCAACCTCGGGTGGCGGCACGCGCCCCCCGGTCAACCTGTGGCCGAGGCGCATCATCACGGGCCTGGGCCTGCTCCTCATCATTGCCCTCATCGTGTGGGGTATCGTCGCGCTCGTGCGTGCCGTCATCGGCGCCATCAGCCCCGACCCCGCACCGCAGTCCAGCCCGCAGTCCGTCCAATCCGGCGCGGTCGACGCCTCGGGCTACACGCTCAAGGGCGGCCAGGAGGCCACGGCCGACGGCCTGCTCACGAACGGCACCCAGATCGATATCCCCGCCTGCCTCGAGCGCGACATCAGGGTGAGCGCCAAGGCGTCCGAGGCCTCGTCGGGCTCCGCGATGCCCGTGACCCTGACCCTCGAGAACCGCGGCTCAGTGGCCTGTTCGACATCCCTGGCGAATTTCTCCCTGCAGGTCAGTACGGGCGACCAGCTGGTGTACAACTCCGCGCGGTGCGAGCAGGATCAACAGTCCTCCACGACGCTGCTGCTGCGCCCAAACGGCACGTGGACGGGATCGTTGAGCTGGGATGGCTACGTGTACACGAACGGGTGCATGCCGCCCGCGGGTGGGGCCAGCGCAGCAGCTGCGGGAACCTACAAGGTGGTCGTCACCATGGGTGGGCGCGAGGTCGGCTCGACGGTCGTTGACGTGACGCCCGCTCCCGTGCCCCAGTCGGGCGCGCAGTCCGGCGCCCAATCGGGGGCGCAGCCGGGGGCCCAGTCGGGCGAGCGGCGTTCACGCTAGCGAGGCCGGGGTGCGCGTCGCGGCGCCAGGGCCTCGCGTTACCAGCCGACGACTCCCGCGCCGACCGCCTGCGCCTGGTGGGCCAGGTTTTCGGCGATGAGCTGGGCGCGGTAGTGGCCGACGCCGTCGATGACCTCGATGTCCTCGATCGACGCTTCGCGCAGCTGCGTGAGGGTGGAGAAGTGCGCGGAGACGGCCTTGATGGCGTTCCAGGACAGGTGGGGGACCAGGGAGAGGGCGCGCACGCCCCGGGGCGTGATTTCGCGGTCCAGGTCCGCGACCTCGTACACGTCCAGGCCGAGGATGTTCGCGATGGCGGTCAAGTCCACGATCCGCTCGGAGCCCAGCGAGGACAGTTCGGCCTCGACGCGTGCGACGTCCTCGGGGTCGTGGATGTAGTCGCGCATGACGAGGGCGCGTTCGGAGGCAGAGCCGCGCACGAGGTCCTCGACTTGCAGGGCGAGCAGGCGCCCCTCGGAGCCGAGCTCCTCCAGGTATTCGGTGATTTCGGAGGTGATGCGCCGGATCATCTCCATGCGCTGCATGACGGTGGCGACGTCGCGCACGGTCGCGCTGTCGCGCATTTCGAGGATGGTGAGGGTCTGGAGGACCTCGTCGAGGCGCTGGCTGTAGCGGTCCAGGGTGTCCACGGCCAGGTTGGCGCGCGACAGGAGGGCCTCGGGTTCTTCGACGAGGCGGTGTTCGGTTCCCACGTAGATGGAGATCATGCGCATGGATGCGGAGAGCGACAGGACAGGCAGGTGCGTCTGGCGCGCGGTTCGTTGGGCGGTGCGGTGACGCATGCCGGATTCGTCGGTGGGGATCGTGGGGTCGGGGAAGAGCTGGACGTTTGCCTTACGGATGCGCCACAGGTCGGGGTCGATGATGACGGCGCCGTCCATCTTGCAGAGCTCGCGCAGGCGTGCGGCCGTGAAGGCGATGTCGAGGTCGAAGCCGCCCGAGCACATGGCCTGCACTTCGGGCGTGTAGCCGAGGACGATCAGTGCGCCCGTGTGGGAGCGCTGGATTCGTTCCAGACCCTCGCGTAGAGGCGTGCCGGGCGCGACTGCGCGCAGTGCTTCTCGAAGGATCGCTGCGTCGGACGTCAATGTGCTTCCCTCCCAATCGAGTAGGTTCGCTTCCTATTATTGCGAGTCCGTGGGGAATGCGACGCGAATCGCCGTCGCCAAATCAGAGACAGTGAACACGGTGATGCCCTCGACGCCGGCGAGATCCTCGCTGCCCTGGGATGGGACGATGGCGCTGGCGAAGCCCAGGCGGGCGGCTTCGGCGAGGCGGCGCTGGGTGCCCGTGCAGGCCCGGACCTCGCCGGTGAGGGAGATTTCCCCGACCGCGACGAGGTCGGGGCGCGGGGGAGTGCCCTTCAGGGAGGACACGATGGAGATGGCCATCGCCAGGTCGATGGCGGGTTCGACGGTGCGCGCCCCGCCCACGGTGGACACGTAGACGTCCGCGCCCGAGGTGTCAGCCCCGATGCGGGCCTGGAGGACCGCCAGGATCATGGCAACGCGCGCGTGGTCGACGCCCGACGTGGTGCGCCGGGGGGAGCCCCCGGAGGAGGGGGCGACGAGGGACTGGATCTCGGTGGGCAGCGGCCGCCTGCCCTCGAGGGAGACCGCCGCGCAGGTGCCGGGCACGCCGCGCGTCGTGCGCGACAGGAACAGGCCCGACGGATCGGCCAGGCCGTAGATCCCCGAGTCCGTTAGCTCGAAGCAGCCGACCTCGTCGGTGGGGCCGTAGCGGTTTTTCACCGCGCGCAGCAGGCGCAGGCGCGAATGACGGTCGCCCTCGAACTGGCAGACCACGTCCACGAGGTGCTCGAGGACGCGCGGGCCCGCGATGCCCCCGTCCTTGGTGACGTGGCCGACCAGAAGGGTCGGCAGGTCGGATTCCTTGGCGACCCGGATGAGGGAAGCGGCGACCGCGCGCACCTGGGCGACGCCGCCCGCCCCGCCCTCGACCTGGGTGGAGGAGATCGTCTGCACCGAGTCGACGATAAGGAGGGAGGGACACGCCTGCTGGACGTGCCCGAGGACGACGCCGAGCTCCGTCTCATCCGCGATCAACAGGTTCGGCTCCAACGCGCCGATGCGTTCCGCGCGCCCGCGCACCTGCGCCGCCGACTCCTCGCCCGTCACGTACAGGACGGGTCCGCGCCCACCGGCCGCCGCCGTGCGCGCCGCCTTCGCGGCCACGTCCAGCAGCAGCGTCGACTTACCGACGCCGGGTTCGCCCGCCAAGAGAATGACAGCGCCGGGAACGATGCCGCCGCCGAGGACCCGATCCAGCTCGCCCACGCCCGTCGAGCGCGACGAGGCCCGTTCCCCGTCCACCTCGCCGATCGGCAGGGCAGGGCGACGCGGGACAGTCGCGGACGCGCGCGGCCCGCCCGAGGCCTGGCCCGCCTGGTCGACCGTGCCCCACGCCCCGCACTCACGGCACTGGCCCACCCACTTGGGGGAGGTCCACCCGCAGTCGGAGCAACGGTAGGTGATCTTCTCTTTCGCCATGCCCCCACGGTAACGCGCCGCACCCACATCTGCGTCCCGCGCGAGGTACGCGACTGCCTCCTCCGGTTGAGAACGCCCCACCATATGTGATGGAGGGGGCTCCACGTCACGGTGCGGTGCCCTGACCATCCCGAGGGGTCAGGCGCTCGCGGATTTTGGTGATCAGCCGTTTGGCGCCCCAGTGGGGTGGGCGCGACGTGGGGTCGACGCGGCGCAGGAGCGAAGGCGTGTGGTAGTGCCACTCGTCTTCGGATTCGCCGACGATGCGTGCGCTCAGGCGTGACGATCCGAAGAGCTGGCCCGTCGTGGTGGCTTCGAGGAGGACGCCGCCCTGGTCGGTGACGTCCACCCACACGTGTGGCCCGGGCCCCGGGACGAAGGAAGCGGGTCCGGGGAAGAGGATGTCGACGGCGCGCGGGTCGGGCGCCTCGGCGTGGACGCGTCCCTGCACGGTGACGACGACGGGGACGCGCGTACCCGAGGGGAGTTCGATGAAGTCTTTGTGCCAGTGTTCCTGCCGGTTCCCTCCCCAGGGGAGGCGGAGCTCCTCGAGGGGCCCGGGGGTTGGTCGTGCGGGCGCGATCATGGATTCGTGGGCGTAGGGGCCGGTCTCCGAGGCGGGAATGTCTGCGTGGAATCCGCCTATCTCGTCGCCCCACATGCCGGCTTCTTCGATGGCGGGACTCCAGGGCGCGTGGACGCTCATCGCCGCCATCGTCTCACCGTTCGCGTCGGGGTGCAGGCTGGTGACGACGCCGGTGAGACCCCAGTGGAGGACGTGCGTCGTGCACACGAGGGTGTCGGTTGTCGCCAGATCGACGACGCCCCACGCGTTGACCGTCACGCCGGACTGGGAGAGCGCGGACCCGAGCATGCAGCGCAGCGCGCGGCGGTCCGTCGCGTCGGCCAGGGCGCGGCGCCGATCGATTGGCCGGACGGGAACCCAGCCATGGCCTCGTGCAAAGGTGCGTTCGAAGATCGTCGCGAGCGTCGAGAAGTCGCCCGGGTTGCCGAGTCCTCCCCAGCGCCACAGCCCGTTCGTCTCCGCGTTCCAGTGCGCGAGGATGCGCGAGTTTCCCTCTTCGTCGACGGCTTCGATGCGGGCGCCGGGCAGGAGGGTCATGGGTTCGCTCGAGTGCCACCAGGGGGCCGAGGCGGGGGCGGCGCCGGGCGGGTCCTGTCGGGTGAGGGTGGCCTCGATATCGGGCAGGACGTCGAAGTGCAGGAGATAGACGCACGAGGAGCATTCCTCGTTCCCGGTCGTGCCGGTGTCCGGTGGGAGTCCCTGCGCGTTGGGGGGCGGGCCCGTGAAGGAGGCGAGGGTGCCGGACTCGCAGAGCCAGCCTAGGTCCATGAGCTGGAGGATCGCGGACGCGGTGGGACGGCGCGGGAGGGCGTCTGCCGGGAGGAAGAATCCTTGGGCGTAGGCTCTGCAGAATCCGCCTTCCGTCGCGTTGGTCAGGTAGGCGCGGGCGCGGCGCGGCGTCAGGAGTTGGACGTAGCGGGTGGGCGCGTGGGGGATTTCGGTCAGGGACCGGTCCTGGTCACGAGGTCGTGGCCGGGTGGCGGAGTCGGGCATGGGCGTGGGGCGGGTCAGGGCCTGTTGGCGAAGTACTCCAGCAGGTGCGAGTCGCCGGAGACGATGATTTCGTCGTCCGCGTTGATGCGCGTCGAGGCGTTCGCGTATTCGAACCGCTGCTTGGGGCGGCGAATGGCCAGGACGTTGACGCCGTAGCGGCCGCGCAGGTCCAGTTCCTCCAGCGAGAAGCCGTGAACCTCTTTGGGTGGGCGAAGCTTCATGATGGAAAAACCGTCTTTTTCCATCTCGATGTAGTCGACCATGCGTCCGCCGACGAGGTGCGCGGTGCGTTTTCCCGCGTCCAGGTCGGGGTAGACGACGTGGTGGGCGCCGACGCGGCGCAGGATGCGCCCGTGCTGGGAGGAGGTTGCCTTGACCCAGATGGAGGAGATGCCCATGTCGACGAGGTTGGCGGTGATGAGCACGGCGGCCTCGAGGGAGGAGCCCACGCCGACGACGGCGCTGCGGAATTCGCGCGCGCCCAGCTGCTCGAGGGCGTCCTTGGAGGTGGCGTCAGCTTCGACCAGGGGGAAGCGACCCGCGAAGGCTTGCACGCGCGCGGGGTTCTTTTCGACGGCCAGGATCTCGTAGCCGAGCTGGTCCTGTGTGACCGCGACGGCGGACCCGAAGCGGCCCAGTCCGATGACGAGTGTGCCCGACTGGAGGTCTTTTGACTCACGTTCTTCTGTCATGCCTCCATTGTTCCCTCCCGTGGTGCTGCGCGCGAACTGTGTGAGGGTGAGGCGTGGGCGTCTCACCTGTCGGCGTGGGCCCGGTGCGGTGACGATAGATGCTGATGAATAAGAGGCTTGTTCGTGTCAGTGGGCGTCGGTATTGCGAAGCGCGGTGGGATACCTGAGGGGAAATGTGCCAAAAGGTTAGACTTTTGGTGGGTTGTGTGGTTAGACTGGCGTTGCAAGTAGGGCGTTCCCGTTGTGGGGGCGTTCTCCCATCGATGATCTGGGAGGAAATATG
>ERZ772962.550-NODE-550-length-20945-cov-29.650790_pt1 | contig 20945 bp, 16 predicted proteins | sample MGYA00580676_ERZ772962 | MGnify/ENA primary metagenome ERZ772962 (study PRJEB29015, sample SAMEA2738049) | human oral metagenome | biome: human oral; feature: human-associated habitat; material: saliva | place: China | collected 2230 ...
AATCTTGCGGCAAACACTTCCCCGGCCACGGCTTTGTCGAAGGCGACAGCCATCACGTCCTGCCTTGCGATGAACGCAGCTGCGAAGAGCTGGAAGCCGCCGACCTTATCCCCTTCCGCGCACTGAGCCAGGCAGGCATGGCCGCAGTCATGCCTGCCCACGTCGTCTATCCTCAAATAGACAGCCAACCTGCAGGCTTCTCCGAAAAATGGCTGAAGCAAATCCTGCGCCAAGAAATCGGATTTAACGGCGTTATCTTTTCAGACGACCTGACCATGGAAGGCGCATGCGGTGTCGGCGGTATTAAAGAACGCGCCCGCCTTTCTTTTAAAGCAGGTTGCGATATTGTACTGGTATGCAACCGCCCTGACTTGGTAGATGAATTGCGAGACGGCTTCCACGCACCGGCAAACGCCGACTTGGCAGCACGTTGGCAATACATGGCCAACACATTGACCGTACAAGAAGCTGCCGAGATGATGGCAACCGAAGAATTCCAAGCAGCCCAACAAGCAACCACCAAACTGGCAACGCCAAAAGACATCGCAGACGGTGTCAAAGTCGGCGAGGCATTCTGATTCAAGGCCGTCTGAAACATTGACGGCAAATAAAAAAAGGAAGACTTGAAAAAGTCTTCCTTTTTTTGATTCAAACCGATTAGCGGTGTTGCGGATTGTAACGGCTTTCCAATCGCAGGAATACCCAACCCAAAAAGCTTGTCAGCACCAAATAAATCAGCGCGATTGTATAAAGCGGCTCTTCATAGACAGAATAGCGGCCGGTAATCGTGCTTTGCACATAAGCCAACTCTGCCACGCCGATTACGGAAAGCAATGAGCTGTCTTTCAACAGCGTAATAAACTCACTGGCCAATGGCGGCAACATACGGCGCAAAGCTTGCGGCAAAATCACATAACGCATCGCCTGAGTATAGGTCAGACCCAAAGAACGCGCAGCTTCCATTTGGCCTTTATCAATCGACTGGATACCGGCACGGAAAATCTCACAAATATACGCACCCGAGTTCGCAATCAAAGCCAAAGAACCGGCAATCAACGCACCATAAGAACGGCGCAAATCAATGGCTGCTTCACCGCTAATCAACACACCGTCGGCCGGATGAACGAAAAATGGGAACCAAACATAAGCCCAAATCACAATTTGTACAAACAATGGCGTACCGCGGAACAGCGTAACATACCAAAAAGAAATCTTACGCAACACCCAAGCCAAGGCACGCATCGGCACACCGGCTTTTTCCGGATTGATCAACCGCGCCAATGCCAGCAGCAAACCCAAAATCGAGCCGCCTGCCGTTGCAACCACCGTCAGCCCCAGCGTTGTCAATACGCCGTATAAAAACATCCAGCGGTATTCGTAAATAATGTCAAAACGAAAATCCATAACCCTTCCGTCGGTCAAAATCGGTAACTAATCCGAATATTCTTAAAATGAAGCTTGATATTTTACAAGAAAATACATTGCTTGAACGGTTTTTTGTTAAATTATTCCGCCCAACCCTGCTTTTTTTACATTTCCAATGAATTAAAGCCCCCTTTTCACCTTTCATCATATAAGACATTTTCCGTATAAAAAACAAAGCGCAAACCCGACACAAAATTGACCGAAACACAAAAACAGCGGATAATCCGCCCATTCTTCAAACATCTTTCAGACGGCCTTCCCTCTTTCCTTGAGGGCCGTCTGAAAACATTTTAAAAAGCATAAAACATGAAAGCACCCGAACTCTTATTGCCCGCCGGCGGCCTCGAACGCATGCGCGCCGCCTACGATTACGGCGCAGATGCCGTTTACGCCGGCAGCCCGCGTTACTCCCTGCGCGCCCGCAACAATGAATTTGCCAAACTCGATGTCCTCGAGCAAGGCATTAAAGAAGCGCACGAGCGCAACAAAAAATTCTTCCTGACCGTCAATACGCTGCCGCACAACTCCAAACTCAAAACCTTTGTTTCCGATATGGAGCCCTTGATTGCCATGAAACCCGACGCGCTGATTATGGCGGATCCGGGTTTGATCATGACCGTGCGCGAAAAATGGCCGGAAATGCCGATTCACCTGTCCGTTCAGGCAAACACCACCAACTACTGGGGCGTAAAATTCTGGCAAAACATCGGCGTCGAACGCATTATTCTGTCACGCGAATTGAGCATGGAAGAAATCGCCGAAATCCGCCAAGAATGCCCCGACATCGAACTCGAAGTCTTCATCCACGGCGCATTGTGCATCGCCTACTCCGGCCGCTGCCTGCTCTCCGGCTACTTCAACCACCGCGACCCCAACCAAGGCACCTGCACCAACTCCTGCCGTTGGGATTACAAGGTTCACAACGCCACTGAAAGCGATGCGGGCGATGCCCAGCTTCTGCAAGGTTTCAACTTTGAAAAAGCCCAAGAAGAAGCCAACCAAAACTTTGAGGGCATCAACGGTCAAAAACGCCATCCCTACGCTGACAAAGTTTTCCTGATTGAAGAGTCCAACCGCCCGGGCGAAATGATGCCGATTATGGAAGACGAACACGGCACCTACATCATGAACTCCAAAGACCTTCGCGGCATTGAAGTGGTTGAGAAACTGGCCAAAATCGGCGTGGACAGCCTCAAAGTCGAAGGCCGCACCAAGTCGCTTTATTATGTTGCACGCGTGGCCCAATCTTACCGCAAAGCGATTGATGATGCCGTTGCAGGCCGTCCATTTGATTACAGCCTGTTGAGCGAACTCGAAGGCCTGGCCAACCGCGGCTACACCAGCGGCTTCCTCGAGCGCCACCAAACTCAAGATTATCAAAACTACCTGACCGGCCACTCCATCGCCAAACAAAGCCAATATGTCGGCCACGTTACCGAAATTGATGAAAACGGCTGGGCAACCATCGAAGTCAAAAACCGCTTTGCAGTCGGCGACTCACTCGAAATCATCCACCCGAGCGGCAACCAAACCATCAAATTGGAACAAATGACCCGCAAAGGCCAGCCTGTCGATGTTGCCCCAGGCAACGGCATTCAGGTCAAAATCCCTAACATGCAGGGCAAAGAAAAAGCTTTGGTTGCGCGGATTATGAATCCTTAAGCATCAACAAATAAAGGCCGTCTGAAAGTTTCAGACGGCCTTTTTAAATTATCTATGCTGTTTTAAGCCTGTTCTTGCAATACGGCGGCAATTAATTCTTCCGCACCATCATCTGCCAGTTTTTTGGCGACTGCACGACCCAAGGCATCGGCGTATTCGGCGGGGGCTTGCGCGTTCGCCTGCAAAATGACCGAACCGTCAGGATGACCGACCAAGCCGCGCAAGGTCAGCAAGCCGTTTTCTTCAGTACAATATGCAGCCAGCGGCACTTGGCAGCTTCCGCCCAAAGCGCGCGCCAACGCGCGTTCGGCCGTAACGCAAGCGTGTGTAGTATCGTGGTTCAATGGCTTCAAGACCTCATACAAATCTTCGCGATGCGCTGCAATTTCGATACCTAATGCACCTTGTCCGGCGGCAGGCAGGCTGTCGGATTCCGACAAAATCATGCGGATGCGTTCGTCCAATTCCAGACGCTGTAAACCGGCGGCAGCCAAGATAATCGCGTCGTATTCGCCGTTATCGAGTTTGGCCAAACGGGTTTGCACATTGCCGCGCAAAGGTTTGATAACCAAATGCGGATAGCGCGCACGCAACTGGGCTTCGCGGCGCAGGCTGGATGTGCCGACGATGGCGCCTTTGGGCATTTCTTCCAATCGCGCGTATTGGTTGGACACAAACGCGTCAAACGGATTGGCGCGTTCGCCGATGGCTGCAAGCGCGAAACCTTCAGGCAAATCCATCGGCACGTCTTTAATCGAATGCACGGCCAAGTCGGCCCGACCGTCATACAAAGCCTGTTCCAACTCTTTGACAAACAAGCCTTTACCGCCGACTTTTGACAAAGTTCTGTCCAAAATCTGGTCGCCGCGCGTGGTCATGCCCAAAATCTCGACTTCGCAATCGGGATACAGGGCTTTCAGACGGCCTTGGATATGTTTTGCCTGCCACATGGCAAGCAGGCTTTCGCGACTGGCGATAACGAGTTTTTTCGGGTTCATAATGGTTGCCTGAAAGATGGAAAACGGCATGAAGTCTATCATAATTCTGAAAATGAGCGGTATTGAAAAGACCGTCTTCTTTTTGTGCCATTTTTACTTCTTTTAATTGCAATGAGAAGCATAAATTTAATATGCATAAAATATCAAATGGAGTAAAAAAGTTTAATTTTTATGCTAAAATCTTAAGCGAAGTGCAAGGGTGTATTTCTTATCATTGATGATAACTAGTCTATTTTTTAACTTTATGGTACCTATTATGAAAAATGTAAGTAAGTTAAATAAAAATACAAGCATGAAATTATCTACGGCAGCAGTCGTACTTCTTTCTGCATTGGGTGTTTCTACGCTTGCCAACGCGGCAGCACCGGAACACTTTATTAGTGTTGCTCCTGGGGCTCTTGGTACAACACAAGGCAACTACAATAATGATGGGGCAAAATCAGACGATTCCATTGCTATTGGTAAAAATGCGGCTGCTGGTGTTTCAAAAGATGTTGCAGTTGGTGATAATGCTAAGGCTAATAAGGATACTACAAGTAAAGCTCAAAACATTGGTGGTGCGACAGCTATTGGTACTGACACGGAGGCAAAAGGCAATGGTGCTACTGCACTAGGTTATGGTGCAGTAGCTGATGGCGCTAATGCTTCTGCTTTGGGGAATAAAGCTAATGCTACAGGTATTGCTACAACTGCTGTTGGGGTATCCACCCAAGCAACAGGCACTTATTCTGTTGCTGTAGGTTCAAATGCTAAGGCTACAGGCTTTGGATCTGTGAGTATTGGTTTAGCGTCTATACCGGATACTGGAGCAACTAAAAATTATGCTGTATCTGTCGGTGCATTTTCAGGCGCTGATGTAGAAAATGGCGTTGCATTAGGTTCATACTCTAAAGCAACTGTTAATAAAGAGGCTGTAGGATATGATCCGTCAACTCAAGCTGCTACAACTGAGACAAGTGCAGCTTGGAAAGCTTCACATGCTGCGGTTTCTGTTGGTGACGTTGACAACAATATCACCCGTCAAATTACCAGCGTTGCTGCGGGTACAAAAGATACTGATGCAGTGAACGTGGCTCAATTGAAATCTTTAGACGGTAAAGTTGAGAAAAACAAAACCGATATTGCAACTAATAAAGCCGATATCGCAACCAACAAAACCAATATTGCAACTAACACGGGTAATATTGCGACTAATACAGCTAATATTGCGACTAACACGGGTAATATTGCGACTAACACGGGTAATATTGCGACTAATACAGCTAACATTCAGACTAACGCGAATAATATTGCGGCGATTAACACTCAATTAGCGGATAATAACGATTCCATCAATGAATTGCGTGGCAATGTAAACCTCTTAAATAAAGACTTGAGAGGCGGTGTTGCGAGTGCGATTGCTCACGCTTCTGTTCCTCAATCCACCAAAGCCGGTGCTATCGGTGTGGGCGTGGGTACCGGTTTCTATGGTGGTCAATCTGCGGTTTCTCTTGGTGTGTCCGGTGTTACCCCTAATGAAAACTGGGTGTTTAAAGCCAGCGTTTCTACCAACAGTCGTGGTAACTACGGTGTGGGTGCCGGTGCGTTTTACCAATGGTAATAAACTGTTAATTCCGAGTTAATCGGAGCATAATAAAAAAGCCATTCTGAAATAGAATGGCTTTTTTGTTGCGATGAGAAATTATGCTAAGATTTTGTCTAATGCTTTGCTGACATCTTCTACTTTTTGCGTGCCGTCTAAGCGGAAATATTGGGTGTTGCCCGCTTTGGCTTCTGCTTGGTAGTAATCCACTAATGGTTTGGTGGTGTTGTGATACACTTTTTTTGGGCGGTTTTTCAGACGGCATGAGGGTGAATATGTTATATTTACGCCTAAAAACCAAATTTTCCGGACAACATGAAACGCGCCAAACAATATCCTTTTTTATCCTTACAGCGGCAACGTTTTCATCTGAACTTTGAAAACGCCTCTTCCGCCGCCAACCTTCCAAGCGAACGCGACTTCTACCGCTGGGCATGGTCTGCCTTGAAAAACGAATACCGCCGCGCAGACATCAGCCTGATTCTTCTGGACGAAGAAGAAGCCCGCGCTTACAACCGCGACTACCGCGGCAAAGATTACGCTACCAATGTATTGAGTTTCGCGCTCAACGAAGGCGAAATCCTGCCCGACCAGTTTTCAGACGGCCTGTATGGCGATTTGGTGATTTGTCCGCAAGTGGTTTTAAAAGAAGCCGCCGAACAAGGCAAAACACCCGAGCAGCATTTTGCCCACCTGACCATACACGGTACTTTACACCTGATGGGCTACGACCACATCGAAGACGATGAAGCCGAAATAATGGAAGCCGAAGAAATCCGCCTGATGCTGGCGGCAGGCTTCCCCAACCCCTACCAAGAGGACGAATATTAAAATGGACGGTACGCAGTCGAAACCCAAGTTTTTCGAACGCCTAATCTCCCGACTTGCCGGCGAGCCCGACTCCGCCGAAGACGTATTGACCCTGCTGCGCCAAGCGCACGAACAGGAAGTTTTTGATGCCGACACACTGACCCGGCTGGAAAAAGTATTGGACTTTGCCGAGCTGGAAGTGCGCGACGCCATGATTACGCGCAGCCGCATGAACGTATTGAAAGAGAACGACAGCATCGAGCGCATCACGGCCTACGTCATCGAAACCGCCCATTCGCGTTTCCCCGTCATCGGCGAAGACAAAGACGAAGTTTTGGGTATTTTGCACGCCAAAGACCTGCTCAAATATATGTTCAACCCCGAGCAGTTCCACCTGAAATCCGTCTTGCGCCCTGCCGTTTTCGTTCCCGAAGGCAAATCTTTGACCGCCCTTTTAAAAGAGTTCCGAGAACAGCGCAACCACATGGCGATCGTCATCGACGAATACGGCGGCACATCCGGCTTGGTCACCTTTGAAGACATCATCGAGCAAATCGTCGGCGAAATCGAAGACGAGTTTGACGAAGACGACAGCGCCGACAATATCCACGCCGTTTCTTCCGAACGCTGGCGCATCCACGCCGCTACCGAAATCGAAGACATCAACACCTTCTTTGGTACGGAATACAGCAGCGAAGAAGCCGACACCATCGGCGGCCTGGTCATTCAAGAGTTGGGACACCTGCCCGTGCGTGGCGAAAAAGTCATCATCGGCAGCCTGCAATTTACCGTCGCACGCGCCGACAACCGCCGTCTGCACACCCTGATGGCCACACGAATTAAAGAAAACACGGATAAACCATGATTATTCTGGATCACGTCTCCAAACACTATCAAACACGCGACAAACAAGACTTTGTCGCCGTCGAGCCGACCAGCCTCGAAATCAAACAGGGGGAAATCTTTGGTCTGATGGGCTACTCCGGCGCAGGCAAATCCACCCTGCTGCGCCTGATTAATTTATTGGAACGTCCCGACACAGGTACCGTCAGCGTGTGCGGCCAAGAACTGACTGCGCTCAACGCCACGCAACTGCGCCACGCCAGACAAAACATCGGCATGGTATTCCAACAGTTCAACCTATTGAGCAACCGTACCGTTGCCGAAAACGTCGCTTTTCCTTTAGAAATTGCCAAATGGCCGTCTAAAAAAATCCAAGCGCGTGTTGAAGAATGTTTGGAAATTGTCGACTTGCAAGACCGTGCCAACCATTACCCGTCCCAACTTTCCGGTGGTCAAAAACAACGTGTCGGTATCGCCCGAGCGCTGGCGCCGCAACCTCAAGTCATCCTCGCCGACGAACCCACTTCCGCCCTCGACCCCGCCACTACGCGCAGCGTTTTGAAGTGTTTGGAAGACATCAACCGACGCTTTAACGTAACCATCGTCATCGTTACCCACGAAATGAGCGTTATCCGCCGCCTGTGCGACCGCGCCGCCCTCTTGGACAAAGGCCGTCTGCTGGAAATCGTTGAAGTACACGGCAACCAAATCCATGCCCAATCCGAAATCGGGCAAGAGCTGATTCGAGAGGACTAATATGGCAGATTTAACATTTGAAAGTGCTGTTGAGACCATCGTCAGCATGAAGGGCGAAATTATCCAAGCCTTGGGCGAAACCTTTATTATGGTCGGCCTATCGACTACTTTCGCCGTTATCTTCGGTACGATTTTGGGCGTATTGCTGTTTGTGACGTCAAGCCATCAGTTGCACTACAACAAACAGCTGAATTTGTTTTTGGACAACCTGGTCAACCTGATGCGCGCGTTTCCTTTCGTCATCCTGATGATTGCCATGATTCCTGTTACACGCGCCATCATCGGTACGACCATCGGCCCTGTTGCCGCCTCATTGGTATTGAGCGTATCCGGCTTGTTCTACTTCGCCCGTCTGGTCGAGCAAAACCTGCGCGAAGTACCCAGAGGCGTGATTGAAGCGGCCTCCGCAATGGGTGCCTCGCCCATGAGCATCATCTGCAAAGTGCTTTTGAATGAAGCGCGCGCAGGTATGGTTTCCAGCATTACCGTACTGGCTATCGGCCTTCTGTCGTACAGCGCGGCGGCAGGCATGATTGGCGGCGGCGGTTTGGGCGACCTTGCCATCCGTTACGGCTACTACCGCTATCAAATGGAAGTCATCATCTTCATCGTCGCCATCCTGGTTTTACTCGTTATCCTGATTCAAGGTATCGGCAACAGATTGGCACGCAAACTGGATAAGCGTTAAGCAAACAGGCCGTCTGAAATGGACTTACTATTTTTCAGACGGCCGGTTATCTATTTAGAACACATTAGGATATATATTCCAAATAAATTTACAAAAAACATCCTCATATTTCCAAAATAGATTTACAATCCCTCTTTTTTGACGGCAGCAGCTTGAGGCCGTCTGAAACCGTTTTATCATCCATCAGGAGCAAAATATGCAAACCAACACATTCTTCAAAACCCTTTCAGCTGCTGCGCTCGCCATCATACTGGCTGCGTGCGGAGGTCAAAAAGACAGCGCGCCTGCTGCTTCTGCCGCTTCTTCTGCCGACAACGGCGCAGAGAAAAAAGAAATCGTCTTCGGTACAACCGTCGGCGACTTCGGCGATATGGTAAAAGACCAAATCCAACCGGCTTTGGAGAAAAAAGGCTATAAAGTCAAACTGATCGAGTTCACCGACTATGTCCGCCCCAACCTTGCTTTGGCTGAAGGCGAATTGGACATCAACATCTTCCAACACAAACCTTATCTGGACGACTTCAAGAAAGAACACAAACTGGACATCGTTGAAGCCTTCCAAGTACCGACCGCACCTTTGGGCCTGTACCCTGGCAAACTGAAATCTTTAGACGAAGTGAAAGACGGTGTCAGCGTTTCTGCACCTAACGACCCATCTAACTTTGCCCGTGCATTGGTTATGTTGAACGAATTGGGCTGGATTAAACTGAAAGCCGACGTTGATCCGCTGACTGCTTCTAAAAACGATATTGCCGAAAATCCAAAAAACATCCAAATCGTAGAACTTGAAGCCGCCCAACTGCCACGCAGCCGTGCCGACGTTGACTTTGCCGTCGTTAACGGCAACTACGCCATGAGCAGCGGCATGAAACTGACTGAAGCCCTGTTCCAAGAGCCAAGCTTTGCCTACGTTAACTGGTCTGCCGTCCGCACTGCCGACAAAGACAGCCAATGGCTGAAAGATGTAGCCGAAGCCTACAACTCTGACGAGTTCAAAGCCTACTCACAAAAACGCTTTGCCGGTTACAAATATCCTGCTGCATGGGGTGAAAACGCAGCTGCAGGCGCTCAAGCCGAAGCTGCTTCTACTGCTTCTGCAACCAAATAAGTAACTTTTTGAAAAAAGGCCGTCTGAACATTCAGACGGCCTTTTTCTATTTTTCTATTGCTTATCTCTTCTCAAAGCTCAAAACACGTTTTTTGATTAACACCAAATACTTACACAATTCCCTTTTTAAAACAAATCAATATGTTGTAAAAAAGTTCAATAAAAAACCATGTTTTTATTCAATATAATCAATCACTAAATGAATTATTCTACTTTTTTATAATATTCACTAGTAATGTTCCGCTTATCCTGATATTATACCGTTCATCTAAAGACATCCGGTTATCTGCATTACAGACCGTTCATCTGAATTGCTTCAAACCACTTTGTCGGATTTTCCCATGTATGTTGTGTTTCTCCGTATCGAAGGGGTTTGAGCGGTCGAAATACCGTATTGCTTAGATATTAAAGCTTCGTGCTTTGAAATGAGTGAATTTTTGTTTTAAGTGTCGTAATCTCTTGCTAATTACTCCCAGCTGCAAGAGTTTCAGGGTTGCCCCTTAGGCAGCCCTTCTTTTTTATCTTCCATTTTTTCAGCAATCAAGCCTTCTCTGCCCTATACACATAATCAAAACCGCAAGCAAGGCCCCCTTCCCCTCAGCCTCCAATCTTCTTCAATTCATTATTCGGCATCACCAGCCAAACCTGTGCCTTTTTAACTTGAGCCGCAGTACGGATGGCCGCCTCATCCATAATGGAGAATGCGGTAGAAAAGGCATCGGCAACCGCCGCACTCTCCGCCATGACGCTCATGCTTTTATAACGCGGTTGGCTTCCGCCTGTACGCGGATCAAAAAGATGGGTAAATTTGCCAGCTTCGTCCATTACCGTGCCATAACCACCCGATGTGGCAAAGGCTTGGTTTTTCATGGCAATGGTGGTCAGGATTTGGTCTTCTTGGTCGGGATTGCGAATGCTGACATTCCACTCGCGCCGGTTGGCATTATCAAAGCCGTAAATCTCCCCCATATCAATCAATGCCTGGGTAACACCTTGCTGCTTCAACAATTCGACTACCTTGTCGGTGATATAGCCCTGCGCAATGCCGTTGAGCGACAAGCCCATGCCTTTTTGGGCAAAACGGATTTCTTTGGTATCAAAATCGACTTTGTTGAAATCTACTAATTTGAGCGTGTCTTTGATACTGCGTGCGGATGGCGGTGTTTCGGTTTTGGGGTTTCGCCTGAAATGGTCGGCATACAGATTCCACAAAGGCTGAATGCTGGGATCAAATGCACCCTGTGTCAGCTGATGAATATCTCGGCTGATACTGAGCAGCTGCAAAAAATCGGATGGCGGATTTTTCAGACGGCCTTCTCGGTTTAAACGGCTGATCAGGCTGTCGTCCCGATATAGGCTGAAGATTTTTTCCAACCGTGAAACTTCCGCCAATACTTTGTTGACTAGCATTTCCGCCTGCTTGCGCTCAACGCCGAACAACCGCAATTCCGCGCCCGAACCCAACGCAATGCCTCTCCAAATAACTGGCTGCTCTTCTTGATTCGGGCTGGTCGGATGAGTCGGCTGATTGATTTTGCGGCTGATGGCAAAAGGAATGCCGACGCCGGCGGCAAGTGTGGCGGCAATGGCAAGGAAACGGCGGCGCGTTAAAGGGGTGGACATAAAGTATTCCTTGAATTTTTTATCTTTACATTGAAAGCCGCATTCATTAAATCATCAATCGGCAGCTTCCAACGCAAAGGCCGTCTGAAACTGTTTCAGACGGCCTTTTATTGATTGTTTTATTTGAAAATGTATTCGTCGGGCATCTCTGCAAAACCGACTACTCTGCCGCCTTTTTCTTTGGCGAATTTTTCAGCCTGAGCCTTGTCGGCAAACGGAAGCGCGTCTTCCGCACCCATACCGCCGATAAAGCTGCTTTCGATAACGTAATAGGCTTTTTTCGCATCTATCCATTCGGCGTCGGCATTGGGTTTTTCCCAATCTTTGACTTTGCCCATATCAGTAACATAGATGGCATGAATGCCTTTAGGCTCTTCGGGCAGCTTGGTATAGCCGAACATCTGCTTGATGGTGGAAAACCAAACTGGTTTGTCAGGTTTACCGTTCAAGAAGATTTGCGCTTTAGGGCCGTTGTGTTCGGTCAAATTCATGCTGCAGTAATGACCGACTGCGCTGTCGCTGATTTGTTGGGGCGTAGGCGGAGGAGTATTTTCCTCTTTGCTACAAGCAGATAAAGCAATGATGGTGAATGCTGTAAATAATATTTTTCTCATATTTGTCTCTTTCCGAAAATCCAGGCGGCTAAGACCAAGGGAATGATAACCCATAATACCTGCGCCGTCAGCAAAACCGGCATAGTCAGGCTGATTTGATCGCTCAAACCGGCCATACCTGCGTACATCGCGGTGTTTTCATAACCGGTTAGATTGAGCAGACGGTAAATGTCGGAAGGATTGAACAAAAGAATGGTTTCTACAACAGGCGCAGTAATGACTTGTTCGGTATCGGCAACCAAAATACCCAAAAGCGCCATATCGAAAATCACCACAAAAAACAGCCATACGCCGATGGCGATACCGGCGGCAGTACCGCGTTCTTTGACTTTCGCGCTGATCAAATAACCCATAGACAAAAAGGCTGCACCAAGAATCACACTGGCAATAATCAGAAGGGCAAAAGGTTTCCATGCGGCAAAATCAACGCCGCCGTTGGCAAGCTGGAGGGTAATACCCGCCAATCCGTAGCCTGCCGTGGTAGCAAGAGCAAGGATGATGAGATGGCCGATAAATTTACCGGCAAGGATTTGGTTGCGCGAAATCGGATAGCTCAACAACAGCGCCATCGTGCCGCGTTCGATTTCGCCAATCAGCGCATCATAAGAGAGCAACATCGCAATCAGCGGAATCAGGAAAATCGACAGACTGGAGAGGCTGACAACGGTAACGGTCAACGGATCGACTTTGACTGTGCCGGTGGGCGAGCTGCCCAGGAAACCCAATGACAGGGCAAGCGCGGCAAGCAGGAGCGCGGCGGCAAGTACCCAACGGTTGCGCAGGCTGTCGCGGACTTCTTTGCCGGTAATAATCCAAACGGGGTTCATACGTCTTCCCTTTTTAAGAATTGTGCGTACATATCGTCAAGTGTCGGGGTATGGATATCGATATAGGCAAGGTTGCCCAAATCACCCAATTCGCTCAAAAGTCCCATACGCTCTTCGGCTTTACATTGCGCTTTATACGACAGACCGTCTGAAAGCGGCTGCCAACGCTCGCTCAACGGGCGCGCTTCTTTCAAACGGACATTGACGGTCAACGGCAAACCACTTTGGACATGCAGCTCATCCATGCTGCCATCGGCAACTTTCACGCCGTTTTTCATGACGATAATACGGTCGGCGTGGCCATCGAGTTCGGCAAGCGCGTGCGTGCTGAGCAATACGGTTGCACCGCGTCCATTCAGCTCGCGCACGACTTCGTAAAACATTTGGCGTGAAGCCGGGTCAAGGCCTGTGGTCGGTTCGTCAAACAATAAGACTTTAGGCTCGCCCAACAAGGCTTGTGCCAAAGCGAGACGCTGGCGCATACCTTTGGAGTAAGTGCCGACACGGCGGCGTGCCGCTTGAGAAATACCGACGCGTTCCAACAACTCACGGTTTTTACTCAAGGGCTGTTTTTTCAGCTTGGCATAGAAATCCATGGTTTCAATGCCGGTCAATGAAGGATGAAGCGCGACGGTTTCAGGCAGGTAGCCGATTTGACTGCGAAGCAGTGCGCCTGCCTTGCTGCCGGTACGCTCGCCCAGCAACATGACTTCGCCTTCGGTCGGTGTAATCAGGCCGAGTATCAGCTTCATGATGGTGGATTTGCCTGCACCGTTATGCCCTGCCATGCCGACGCTTTCGCCTGCTTTGAGGACTAAATCGACTTGGTTGACGGCTTTTTGACTGCCGAATTGTTTGGTCACGTTTCTTAATTCGACGTGGTTGGTCATGAATAATTCCTTTGTGCCGTTTCAGACGGCCTCATTCAAAAGGCCGTCTGAAAACATGTTTAATTCAAAGATCCGTTTTCGGCATCACTCCAATCGGATTGGCGCGTACTGGCTTCGTGCAACAGCTCATCCTTCATGGCTTCGTATTTGGTGCTTGTTTTGTTGCTGATCGGTTTCATCAATGGCTTACTGTCGATGACGCCGCCCGGTAAAATAGCGGGGAACTGAGATTGCGCCCATTTGACAATGCTGACAGCAGGGCTGTTCATCAACAGACGGGATACGGGGGCGCGCCAAATGATTTGGTCGATGATGCCGTTCGGTCGATAGGCGTTGTCGCCAAAACCATCGCCATCAAGGTCGAATGTGCTGTTGTCGCTCCAATAATTGCCTCGTCCGCCCTCTCCCCAATCAAGGAAACGGGTGCTGACGTATTTAACTTGGCTTTCATTATTGATAAACGAATTATTGAACAGGCTTGTGCCTTCAATGGCTGCGGTAAAGTGGATGCCGATTTGACAGTTTTCAAAATGGTTGTCAAAAATTTTATTGAAGTTGGCGTTATAGGCGAATACGCATTTACCGGCTTTGTTGATAATGTTGTCGTTAATATCGGAATAGTTGACGTAGTTGAGCATGATGCCTTGGTCACGGCTGCCCACAGCGATATTGCCATACACTTTAAGACGCTCTGAGAACATCAACACATAGCCCATATTGTTGCCGACAGAGATGTTGTTGCTGATCTCGCTGTCGTTGGTGTACATATAATGCACTGCAAAACGCAAATCACTGAAACGATTGCCTTTATAAGTGTTTTTTGTACTGGTATTGGAAAAAATACCGTCACGGCCTTTGGAAATATCGTTGTCGATTACTTGCGCGCCCGGCGCATTCCAAACCGTTACGCCATTACCGCGCTCATTCACGCGCAATGTGGCTTCCCCGACAATCTTATTTTCGCGCACCATCGATTCTGCCGCGCCATGGATGTACACGCCGACAGAGTTGTCCAAAACATTATTGTGTTCAACCAATGCACGCGGAGCCGTTTCCTCAAGGTAAATCCCTGCATCCATGGCCGGCAGGCTCAAGCCTGAATTGGAAACTGTCAGATTGCGCAGAGTCACGTCAGGCGCATGAACGGCAATGGTACGTCCGCTCCTGTCGCCAACAATCTTGGCAGAGCGGTCGGCCGGACCTTCAATGGTAATCGGTTTGTCGATATAGAGTTTGGTCTTGTATGTACCGGAGGCAAGCTTGAGCATATCGCCGGCTTGAGCGCGCGCTAAAGCATCATTGAGATTGTCTTGTGCGGATACGTTGATGACTGCGGCAAAGGCCGTCTGAACCATACTGCCAAGCAGCAATACGAGTGCGGCACGTTGCCATTTGGAACGATGGATTTGTGTGTGCGTCATAATCATATCTCTGTTTCAGACGGCCTGTTTGCCACATGATAAACCGATGCGGAAACAGGTATTTTGGTGTTATAGCAAAACTGTCTGATGATAACTTAATATATCATTATCATACTAGCTGACAAACAGCTTTGCTATAAAGGCCGTCTGAAAGAATGTCTTTTCAGACGGCCTAAAGGATTAAATCATCAAACCAAAATTATTTTGGTTTAACAATCATTTGGCCTGACATTTCCATGTGCAATGCGTGGCAGAACCATTGGCAGTAGTACCAGTGTACGCCTGGACGGACTGCTTTGAAGGTTACAGAAGATGTCGCTTGTGGGCCAATCTCCATAGCGATACCGTAGCCTTCCAAAGTGAAGCCGTGAGTCAAGTCCTCAATAGTCTCAACGTTGGTCACGTATACGGTCACTTCGTCGCCTTGGTTCACTTCAAATTGAGGGATACTGAATGCAGGCGCAACGGCAGTCATGTACACGCGTACTTTGTTGCCTTCGCGTACGACTTTAGCAGCTTTTTCCAACTCAACGCCGTCTTTTTGCGCTTGTTCCAAAGCATCTTTCCAGAACCATGGGTCTTTGCGGTCCCAAGTTTTGCTTGGGTTCACTTTGGAAGCGGAAACCAGACAGAAGTCGTGCGGTTCTGCAAAAGTCGGGTTGTCGTGAACCAGACGCATTTCATCGCCGGAGATGTCGATCAATTGGTCACACTCAGGTTTCAGAGGACCTGCGTTCAGGAAGCGGTCTTTGGAGAATTTGTTCAAAGACACCAACCATTTACCGTCGGCTTCTTTGGTTTCACCCATGGTAGTGTGGTTGTGACCAGGTTGATAGTGAACGTCCAGTTTTTGTTTGATCGGATCGATTTTCTCGCCTTTGTAGGCTTTAATCGCATCGTCGATGTTCCATTTCACCATTTGGCTGTCGATAAACAATGTTGTATAAGCATTGCCGCGACCGTCAAATGCAGTGTGTAATGGGCCAAGACCCAGTTGAGGCTCAGCTACGACAACATCGCGCTCTTTGATTTTGCCTGCAAACAAATCGTCCAGTTTGCTGACATCCAATACAGTAACGGTTGGAGACAGTTTACCATTGAGCATGATGTATTTGCCGTCAGGGCTTGCGTTACAGCCGTGAGGAGAGTTAGGAACCGGGATGTAGCGGGTGTATGGAGAGTTGGCTTCTGCACGGCCGTCCAACATTTTCACGCCGTTAACTTCTTTAAAGTCACCTTTTTTGATGCCTTCTTCGATAGCGGCCAGGTTAAATACTACACACCAGTCTTGCTCGTTAGCAGAAGCACCTTGTACAGTCAGAGCGCGTTCAGAGTTATAGCAGGTAGAGAAAGAGTATTTACCTTGGTAGTCGGCATCGCCATTGTCCAAGTTACCGTCTACCAAAACTTGCCATGCGATTTCCATGGTTTCGCCGTCAATTGCGGTATAAACGGCATTCCAAGTTTTCGCATCATCCCATTTACCTACACCGTCAACTGGAACAATGTGTTCGCCGTTGGCAAAAACGTAACCGGTTTTCGGATAACGTTGCGGACGCAGACCGTGGATACCTGAAGCATTAGGAATATCGATGATTTTATCGGTTTTCATTACATCCAAGCGAACGCGGCAAACACGGGTATTTGCTTTATCGTTGGCGTAAGCATAACGGCCATCGTAAGTTTGGTCGGTGAAAGATAAGTGTGGGTGGTGCAAGTCGCCGTTAGGGTAGCAACGCAGACCGCTGTCTTGCAGGAATTTACGGGTTTCCGGCGTAATGTTTCCGTTCAAAACGCTCAGGCTCTCGTTGGTACGACCCCAACCGGTAGCGCTGTCCATATTGAATACAGGGATACGCATCAGTTCGCGCATAGATGGCAAACCGATCAAGCGCATTTCGCCTGATTGACCGCCTGAGAGGAAACCGTAGTATTGGTCAAGTTCACCTGGACCCACTTCGGAAGTCATTTTGCCCGGCTCGGCAGAATGAGCAGCTGCTTTTTCAGCAGGAGCTGCGCCAGAAGCAGCAGCTTTGTCACCCTCACCGTTAGAGCAACCGGCCAAGCCCAACAAACCGGCACCGGCAATACCTGCACCGGAAGCAGCGGCAGTACCTAAGAATGAACGACGGCTTAAGCCGTTTTGTTCTAATTTTTCGTCTGACATACGACACTCCTTGGATAAAATCCGGCGGCCGATTTTTTTCAGACGGCCTACCGATGAAAAAATTTCTAAGTCGGGCTGCCGATACAGCCCTCTTTTTTATAAATAACTACTTATCAACACTAATTGCCGATTCTTTTTTAACAAACTGAACAACTTGTTCTTGAGCATTTTTCGTTGCTGCCGCATCGTACTGCTCAGATTTTGCCGCCGCTTGTTTTTGTTTTTTCTTATTCGTTGCCACTACTTGAGGACAACGTGTATCGTGGTGATACATTACCTGGCAATGCAGGCATTGGATACATTCGTTCGGATGAATATCGCCTTCTGGTGCAATGGCCTGAACCGGACATTCATGTGTACAAATCTGACAAGGGTTGCCACACATTTTATAGCGGCGCAGCCAGTCAAACACACGGAAGCGACCCGGCAATGCGATACCCGCACCCAAAGGACACAGATAACGGCAGAAGAAACGTTCGATAAACAAACCGGCAATCAGCAAAGCTGCAGCAAACAATACAAACCACCATTCGCGCATAAACTTCAGAATAATTGCGGTTTTGAAAGGTTCAACTTCTGCAAATTTTTCAGCAGTACCCAAATCGTACAGGGAAATAGCCAGCAAACCGAAGAAGATAACGTATTTAATGGCTGTCAGGCGCGTATGCAACAAATGTGGCACAGTAATTTGTTTTACGCCCAGTTTTTTAGCAACACGATTGGTCAACTCCTGCAATGAACCGAAAGGACACAGCCAGCCGCAGAACGTACCCCTGTTCCACAACAGCATGGTCGCCGCTGTAAAGAGCCACAGAATGAACACCAGCGGATCCATCAGGAAAAATTCCCAGTGGAACTCAGTCAAAATTGCGGAGAACAAGGTCAGCGTATTGACAACCGATAATTGTGCTTGCGCATACCAACCAATATAAACCAAGGTAAATGTCAAGAAGCATAGGCGGAAACGGTCATACCATTTTTCGTAACGTACAATCCAGTCTTGGAATAGGAATACCAACAGGAGAATTGTCAAAGCAATACCGACAACAATAATTTGACCTTGTTTAGCTTTCCAAACCTGTTTCCAAAGTTGGTTGGAAACACCATCATCACCGGCAGTCGCATCTTCGGCAATACCCGTACTTTCAGGAGCTGAAGCTACAGCCGCAACTTGCTCAACCGGCGCGCTGATTTCAACAGGTGGTGCTTTTGGATCATCGACATAGTAGCCTTTTGGCAATTCGTAATCCAAATCTGCAGTTACGAAAGCTTTATCGTTAACGCTCAACACACGTTGAATCATCAGTTGTAAACGCCATGGCTCGGCAGCATCAAATTCCACACCTTCAGGGATGGTAAACCAAGATACCTCTTTGAATGCAGGCGCACCTTCCGCTGCCAAAGCAACCACACGCTCATGTTGTGCATCGGTAAAACGGAAGCTGGTATCGCCCTGAATCATTTCGATACGGTCAAAGATACCGCCACGCACATAGCCTGAGCCCTTCCAAGAGTATCGGCCTTCACCGGCAACCATAATTGCCTGTTGACCTGGTTGCAAACGTTTTTGCAGATTATTCCAACCTGCCTCACCTAAAAGGCTTTTACCGATAGAAGGTTGGCTGACCAAAGCGACATATAAATCAACGAATGTATCGTTACCATCACCCTGCTCTGCATGATCTGCAACACCGGCTTTACCGCCTTTTTCAAATAATTTGTTGATATCATCAACAGAAATATGCAGATGACCAACAGCTTTTTGTTCTAACAACGCATTCCAAGACTGAATGTCTTGTTTATCAGGATTCACAGCACGACGGGGACGGGTTTGAACCGCAGGCTCATTTGCAGCCTGCTCACCAGAAGCGGCAGCAGCACCGGCTTGAGTCGCTTTATCAGTACCCAAATGATATTGATGAATAACCAACTTGACAGAACGCTGAATACTATCGTTAATCACCATCAACGTTACAGTCGCACCGCTGATGATATCAGCAGGAGCCACACCAGGCTGTGGAGGATTTTTAATAAAATTTAAGCCAATATATTTATCAATGAATTTATCGACTCGTGATTGCGGGATACCGATCAGCATAATCGGCTCATGATGTTCAACCAATTTTGCTCCCGCAATAGTGCCATCATTGGCCAATGCAACCATTGTATCAATCGGCTTACTCGAATAACCACGCGTATTGACCACATCAGTCGTGATATAAACCAAACCAAGCTGCTCTTCGCCTTTATATACACGAGCAACCAAAGGCTTACCTTCAGGTTTGCCGTAGCGATCAGCACCAGGAAAAATTTCAGAAGGCTGAATTTTTGCCAAGAAATCAGGCAAGCGCTCCGCGTAAGCAGGCAGGCTTACTATCATCATAGAAAACACAGCAAAAAGCACAAGGATTCGTTTCCAAATGCCACTTAAGCACTTCATTTCAAGACAGGACATGGCTATTCCCGATATATCGATACTCTAAACACTGATATTATATGAATCATCTATCGGCAATAATTTGATTAAAATCAAGTTTACAAATCTTAAAACCAAATTCTACATGCTAATAATACTTTAGAACTATAAAAATAAATCTTTTATTAGTAGACATGAAATATAGGAAAATCAACTTAATCCAATGACCATCTTTATATTGTTAACTTATTTATAATAATACTCAAAACAATTCCTGAAATTTCATTTGGCATATATTAAATAAAATATAACCTGACTTAAATTTTCATAGGCCGTCTGAAACCGAATATCGAAGATACTTTAACCTACCCCTTCAATAACGAATCTTGCAAAAACAAAAAGAGCCTGTATAAAACAGGCTCTTTTCCAGACTAATCTTAAGTCAGATTAGAATTTGTGACGCAGGCCAACAGTACCAGCAGTTTTCTCGTATTTGTAGTCGCCTTTGCCTTCTTTCAACCAGCCGGCAGACAGCAGGGCAGAAGTGCGTTTAGAGAAGTCGTAGTCAGCACCAACGATAACTTGGTTGTAAGCACTGTTCTTTTGTTTCACGCCTTCTTCTTTAACTTTAAAGCCGTGAGCGTAAGAAACACGAGGAGTTACGTTACCGAAGCGGTAAGCAGCAGTTGCACCAACTTCAGTACGTTCGTTTTTCTTAGCACCAGCTACGTCAGCTTTGAAGCCTTCGTATTGACCTACAACAGCAACCATCAGGTTGTTAGCATCGTAACCAGCAGTCAGACGGTGAGCTTGGTGATCTTTGTAAGTACCAGCAGCCAAAGTAGTATTGTGGTTGAATGCATCCAAATAGCCAGCATCCAAGACAGCATGTTTAGCGTAAGAACCAGCATAGCGACCAAAGAAGCCAGAGTTTTCGTAGTTCAGACCCAAATCGTAAGACGCACGGCTTTTCACAGCGTGATCGTATTTGTCGCCAGGGTTAGCATTGTCGCGAGGTTGGAATTGTACGCTTGCGCTGAAACCACCAAATACAGGAGTGTCGTAACGTACAGATACTTTACGTTTATCTACACGTTTGATTTTACCCAATTGCA
>ERZ772962.557-NODE-557-length-20845-cov-2.919625_pt1 | contig 20845 bp, 15 predicted proteins | sample MGYA00580676_ERZ772962 | MGnify/ENA primary metagenome ERZ772962 (study PRJEB29015, sample SAMEA2738049) | human oral metagenome | biome: human oral; feature: human-associated habitat; material: saliva | place: China | collected 2230 ...
CAGATGGTCAACCATATAGCTTGGAAATTAGCTCCTGCAAGGCAGCTGATAGCTACGATCCAGAATCTAAGGAATGCAAGAATGGTCAACGTTCTCACTACACCTTCACCCAACAATCTGAAGGCACCGAAGATAATACTTCAAATGACCGCTACGCATCCAAGGGTACTGCTGGACACACCGTCAGTATCGTAGTGAACTCTACCTGTGATGGTGAAACTGCCGTCCACTCTACCGGTGGTAACAAAGTTTCCGTCCTTTACAAGCGTGAAGGTGGTGGTGTAATCTGCCGTTCAATCTAATCAATTTAGGTTAAGAAAATCTCCCAGCGATGGGAGATTTTTTATGTTATGGAAGAAGAATGAATGGCTTAGACTATTTTAGATTTTAGATTTTATTTTATGATTTCACCACTGAATTTCTTCATAACCATGAGACTTCAAAAATTGATTAGCCCGAGAAAATGGTTTGGACCCAAAAAATCCACGATAGGCTGAAAGTGGCGAGGGATGAGCCGATTGCAAAACTAAATGCTTCGATCGATCGATAAGTTTGGCTTTAGTTTGAGCATCAGAACCCCAGAGAATAAATACGGCGTGCGGAAGTTTGGCACTAAGCATCTTTACACAGTCTTCCGTAATTTGTTCCCAACCGATTTGACGGTGCGAGCCAGCATGACCTTTTTCAACCGTCAGGACATTATTTAGGAGAAAGACTCCTTGTTCGAGCCATGGAGTGAGATCGCCGTTTTGAATAATGGTTTGCCCGAGATCGGCTTGTACTTCTTTTAAAATATTTCGGAGACTCGGCGCAAGCTTAGTAGTTTGAACGGAAAACGCTAAGCCGTCAGCTACTCCTGGGGTATGATAGGGATCTTGACCAAGAATCACTACCTTAATTTCTTCGAGGGGCAACTGGAAAACTCGAAAAATCTGTGTGGGGGCAGGATAAATTTCTTGAGGATTCAATGTAGATGAATTAAAAAATTCTAGCAAGGAATCGAACCTTCCAGCCACAAGTTCAGCCTGAAAAAACTCACGAAATTCTGGCGAAAGTTCAGTGGATGCCAAGAGTTTCGTGAGGTTAATCATCTTTATTTATTCCGCTTCTTCAGAAAATTGCGAATTATAAAGCTCAGCATAGAAACCATCAAGCTTCATCAATTCATCATGGTTGCCATGCTCGACAATATTCCCCTCTTTCATCACGAGGATAATGTCGGCGTTGCGAATAGTCGAGAGACGGTGTGCGATGACGAAGGAAGTACGACCTTCGGTGAGTTTATCGAAGGCACGCTGAATAATTTGCTCGGTGCGCGTATCGACATTAGAAGTAGCCTCATCGAGAATCATCATTTTCGGATTAGTAATGATGGCGCGTGTAATCGTAAGAAGCTGTTTTTCACCGGCGGAGATATTATCGGAATCTTCAGAAATTTTAGTCTCGTAACCATCAGGAAGTGACTTGATAAAATGGTCGATACCAGTCATTTTAGCAGCGGCTTCGACCTGCTCGAAAGTAACATTAGAGGAGCCATATTTAAGGTTTTCTAAGATAGTACCTGAGAATAGCCATGTATCCTGCAATACCATACCGAAGAGACTACGCACTTCACTGCGTTTCATTTGTTTAGTAGAGACACCGTCAATTTTAATTTCGCCGCTCTGAATATCATAGAAACGCATAAGAAGACTAACGATAGTGGTTTTACCGGCACCGGTCGGGCCCACGATGGCTACCTGCATACCAGGTTCGATTTTAATAGAAAAATCCTTAATAATTGGCTTGACGCCGTCGTAACTAAAATTCACATGAGAGAATTCCACTTCGCCACGGAATTTACTATCTTTGGTGATAGATTTAAATTGACTAGCAAAATCTTCGGCAACTTCTTCTGGTTCTTCAAGGAAGTTAAAAACACGATCCGCGGCAGCCAAGGTTTGCTGAATAGTAGAAGAGAGTTGTGCGGTATCGGCAATTGGCTGAGTGAAACGACTGACATATTGCAAGAAAGCCAAGATACTTCCGACAGTAAGGGCGCCAATTAGAGCATAGTAGCCACCGAGCAGACAAATACCAACAAAAGCTAAATCGAGGAAGAGGTGAGTAATAGGGTAGGTGAGTGAGCCATAAAATTCACCCTTAAAAGTTTCCTGATAAAGTTTTTCGTTAACCGTAGCAAAATCTTGTTTGGATTTTTCCGCATGATTATTAGCCTTAATGATGAGCTGGCCACCATAATTTTCTTCGATTTCCGAGTTTAATTTACCGAGAGTTTTGCGTTGCTTTTTGTAATATTCTGAGCACTTCTTTACAACTTTAGAAACGGCCAGCATGGAGATTGGTACCACAATGACAGAAACGGCCGACATGGGGATAGAAATATAAATCATCATACCAAGGTAACCAACCAGAAGCGTAATGTTGGTAATAATTTGAGAAAGGGTTTGCGAGAGTGAAGAAGCGATAGTTTCCACATCGTTAGTCATAATCGACATAGTGTCACCATTCTGAGTTTTATCAAAATAGGACATCGGCAAACGCGAAAACTTAGCTAGAATTTGGCGTTTCATTTCTTTGGCATATTTAGCCGAAATAACTGCGGCAACATAGCCCTCAACATAACTGATAGTAGCAGAGATAAGGTAGAGACCAACTAGGGTTAAAAGTAGTGAGCTGATACGAGCGAAATTAATTTCCTGACCAGCACGCAAAGCGTCAAAAGCTTCAGTAGTAATGAGACCCAGAAGATATGGACCGGCCACTACAAGTCCGGCCGACATTAGAGCAAGCAGCGCCGAGCCGAGCAAACCAAAACGATATTTTTTCACAGAAGCGAGGAAGCGCTTAATAGTCTGCTTAGATGCTCGAGTAGTTTTCTTTTGAGTGCTTTTTGAATTTTTAGACATATTATTTTCCCTCCTTAGCCTGGCGCATTTCATCCGCAAATTCTTCTTCCGAGAATTGAGACTTCGCGATTTCTTGATAGACTTTACATTTTTTCAAGAGCTCCAAATGGGTCCCTTTCCCTACCATCTTGCCCTGATCGAGTACAATAATTTGCTCAGCTTCTTTAATCGTACTAATACGTTGCGCCACAATCAGCACGACAGTATCCTGAATTTCCGACTTCAAATCTTCTCGGAGCTTCTTGTCAGTTTTCATGTCAAGAGCCGAAAAAGCATCATCGAAAATTAAAATTTCAGGTTGCTTAGCTAAAGCACGAGCGATGGCGAGACGCTGCCTTTGACCACCGGAAACATTGGTACCACCTTGAGAAATTGGCGCATCATACTGATCTTTTAATTTGGTAATAAATTCTTCAGCTTGAGCAATTTTAGCGGCATGACGCATACGCGCATCAAGTTCCGACTTTTTAAGATTTTCGACACCATAAAGAATGTTACTGCGAACGGTACCAGTGAAGAGATAGCCTTTCTGTGGGACGTATCCGATTTTATCCATGAGGGCATTTTCAGTATACTCCTTGATGTTGAGATTATTAATTAAAACCTCACCCTCGGTGGCGTCGAAGAAACGTGGTACGAGGTTAATTAAGGTGGACTTACCGGAACCAGTGGAACCAATGAAGGCAGTAGTTTGGCCAGCTTTCGCAACAAAAGAAATATCCTCGATGATGGCTTCAGATTTTTTACCATAAGAAAAACTCACATGCTTAAATTCCACCGAAGGAACCTCACTAGGCGTTTTAGTCATTTGATGCTTAAAAACAATTTGACTCTTGGTTTCAAGGACTTCAGAAATGCGCTTGCTCGAAACATTGCCACGAGGAATCATAACAAAGAGAAAAGTTAAGGAGAGGAAGGACATGAGAACCTGCGCAGAATATTGCGAGAAGGCAATCATGCGACCGAGATAACTCATATCGGTATGAAGATTAGAAACACCGATAAAGATAATGAGAACGGCGGAAAGATTAAAGACTAGATTCACTACTGGCTGCTGAAAAGCCATAACTTTAGAAATATAAATATCCGTAGTCTTTAATTTTTCATTACTACGTTCAAATTTATTTTCTTCATACTTCTGCTTATTAAGCGCGCGAATCACCTTGATACCAGTAAGATTTTCACGCGTAATGGAATTGATTTTATCCAAGATTTTTTGGTAGACCTTAAATTTTGGAATGGCAAGACTGATTAAAATCGCCGCCTGAATAAAGAGAATGGCCACCGAAACGGCAATAATCCAAGTCATGTTCGGCGCAGTACGAAAAGCCTGAATAATCGCCCCGATTGCCATAAATGGCACGCGCACCATCATGGTGAGACTCATAATCAGAGTACGCTGAACGGTCCAGATATCGGCGGTGGTACGAGTAATGAGTGAAGCGGTAGAAAATTTTTCGACGTCAGTAAAAGAAAGCGACATCACCTTGGCGAAGACGTCCTTGCGCATATCCATAGCGACGCGACTACTTACTTTGGCGGAAAAATAAGATGAAACAATACTACCAAGTGAGCCCAGTGCGGTCACACCGAGCATGAGTAGGCCGGTTTGAAAAATAAAGCTCATATTAGATTCGGCTACACCCTTATTCATAATATCTGAACTTAGGGCAGGCAGCTCAAGGGCGGTATAAACCTGTAGTGCGACGCCTAAGACAATTAAAAGGCATTGCCAAAAATAAGGTTTTAAATATTTGATAGATTTTAGCATGTTTGTTCCTTCTGAATAAATAATTATAACAAAAAAATCAGATTAATTAAAGGAAGAATGTCGCATCCCTTTTATCGGACCGCTCAAGGGGGGGGAGAACGCCGCATGCCTCATTCCGGAGACACTCAAGGCCGTTCGGCCAAGCTTATGCTCCGTCAGAGGCAAGCGGCATTCTCTTTTATAAACCCATAAAAACAGGTTAATTGTAATATTTAACATACGGAAACTACTAAATTATGGTTTTCTAGTGAAGTAACCCTGCACACCCAGTCGATCCACGCGAAGCCAGGTTTTATCCGCCGTGGATGGATTAGGAAGATATGAACCGTTACCGCCCCGGAGTTTCTTGCGGTTCTTAAACATATCTGAAAATTCTGCAAGTTTAGATGTATTAAAATCATTATTCACATATATTTTTTCCAGTTTATCATTATACTCATATCCATTTGGAAGTAAGAACATCTGATTCATTTTTGTCACATTGGAAGTGTCAAAATTGGAAATATCGAGCGAAGTAAGATTAAGCATTTCAGAAAACATATCACTCATATCCGTCACCTTGGAAGTGTCGAAGTTGGAGAGATCGAGACTAATGAGATTTGGAACATAAGAGAACATATGATTCATATTTATCACCTTGGAAGTGTCAAAACTGAAAAGATTAAGGGTAGTGAGATTGGTCGCACCATTAAACATATAGCTCATATTTGTCACCTTGGAAGTGTCGAAGTTGGAGAGATTAAGCGTAGTGAGTTTAGGCATGACAGCAAACATATAGCTCATATCCGTCACATTGGATGTGTTGAAGTTAGAGAGATTAAGCGTAGTGAGATTAGACATAACATTAAACATAGCGTGCATATTCGTCACCTTGGAAGTGTCAAAGTTAGAGAGATCAAGTTCTAAGATGTTTCTGATTTTTTGTTCATCAAGTCTTGAATAGAACATCCTACCGCTATCCGTATTTAAGTAAACTTTCTCGGTTTCAGCGTAATAATAAGCTGTTTTATCGGTCGGATCTAACCAAAGTTTAATTTCATAATCAGATTCCTCATCTTCAATATTCACTGCATTCATGGAAGCGGTTGGCACTACGGTACTCTTCTTAAAATACTTAATTTCACTCGTCGCGGTTACAAGAGATTTTAATTTTGTATTAAAATCAGGACCTTCGGTCATGATGGCGATATGGTCATAATTATTAGTTAGAATTGAAAATATTAGTTTATTTGAATATCTGCCACTTTCAAGATTATCGCTTAGTTTCATGCCAATTTTTATACCATTCGATTCGTTGCCGTTAGTCTTTGCTGTAGTCTGTAAGATTTGTGCTGGGGCAGAAAGAGCCGGAATCGGCGCATAGTTCGTGGACGCCCCAAACTTATAGCCCCAAGTATTATTTGGTAAATTATTTAACGATAAATTCGCACTAATCGAATTAATTTTCGCGCCATTTGAAGAATCATTATTTACTAGTGCTGTTTCGTTAGTCTCTGAATTCAGAGTTGCCGCATAGCCAGTCTTGTTATTTGTATTTACTGTAAGATTTAAAGGAATTTCTGTGGTTTTATCTGTTGAATTAATCACTTGATTCCCGTTCACTTGTAAATTCGCTTGATCCACGGAAGCGGAAAGCGTTGGAGTGAATAAGGCAAATGTGTTATTACTAAAAATTAAATTAGAAAAAGAAATTAAACCTAGGAATAATACAAAAATCTTTAATTCTCTATTAAACCACCCCCCTCCATGAGGTTTTGTATGTGATTTTTGGCTATTCATAGTTTTATTTTAACATAAAGTATATGCTTTTCCGAAAAGACAAATAGTGGTTATTTTAATCTTGTTTTCGGAATTTGTTCTGTAAGACAAAGATAATAACCAATCCAATAATTGAGATTATGGCGATGAGATACATTGTATTAAGTGAGACTTCGTGGGAGAAAAAGGAGATTTTATAGTCGAGGGCGGTTTTGACGGCGTCGATAGCTTGGGTCGGAATTTTAGTCTTAGCCATTTCCTGGAACGGGGCAGTGAGAGCGTGATTTTTAATCAGCGACATGAAATAGGTGCTTGGTAGGAACATAATACTATCACGGAGCAAGGCGGAGAAATTTGAAATTGGCATATAAGCCCCACAAATAAAACCATAACCGGCACTCACGATATTAGCCACAGCGCTGAGCTGGCCCTGGGTCTTGAGGCCAAAATTTACCACAGAAGCCAATGCGGTGCCGAAGAACGAAAGCAGCACTACATCACCAAATAGGAGCAAAACATCCTTTAACTCGTAGTACCAACAATTTTGAGTGCGAATATAAATTAGACAAAGTACGAGAGCAACGAGATTAATAATAATCGTGGAAATAAAAGTGGCGGCAAAATAAGCTAGGCTCTTGGTGTGACTTTTAACTGGAGAAACATCGATATCTTTCGTACTGCCAGTAATCTTATCGTTAACCATCAGAAGATTTGAAGAAAAAGCGACAGTAACACTACAGACCGCGAGGAGACAGGCGAGAATTTGACCATTCACTACAGCATTAATTATACCCTCTGGAAGTGCAACGCCTAAGGCGTCTTGATCAAGGCTATTATGAAAGACCCGACCAAGAAAAGTCACATAGAGAGTGAGTAGAATCATTGGCGTGATGAGTGAGGCGAAAAACATCGACTTGTCACTGAAGAAAACTTTGACATTACGAGCAGTAAGGTTGAAGAATTTTTTCATGATTTTTGCTCCGTTTGAGTTTTAGTGGTTTTTGACTTTGAAATATCGGCGCCTGGCTTACTTTTGGTAACTGCGAGAAAGACATCATCCAGCGTACTCTTAATCAATTCGAAATCCTGGAAAAGTTCTGGATTTTTCACAATTAATTGCGTGACTACAGCGGAATTTTTGACTTTGATTTGAAAATCTTTATGGATTTTTTGATAAGGTAATTTCAGCTTTTTAACTTCTGATTCATCTACGCCATAAAGATGCAAAACATCGGTAGCATATTGAGTTTTTAATTCTAGAGGTGTACCTTCAGCAATAATTCTTCCCTTGTCCAAAATCGTAACATAGTCAGCATCGGCGGCTTCTTCCATGTAGTGCGTGGTGAGAAAAATTGTCATTTTAAGATCCTCGCGAAGTTTGGAAATAATCCGCCAAACTTTACTGCGAGTACCTGGGTCAAGGCCAGTGGTCGGCTCATCAAGAATGAGGATTTTCGGCTGATGAATAATGGCACGTGCGATGTCGACACGGCGTTTTTGGCCGCCAGAAAGTTTTTGAATTTTCTGATTTTTAATTTCGGCGAGATCAAAAAGTTTTTCCAATTCCTGATAACGAGCTTTGAATTCTTGGCCAAAAATACCATAGAAGCCAGCGCGGAATTTAAGATTTTCATAAACGGTGAGAGTTTTATCGAGGATGGAATCCTGAAAAACCACGCCAATTTGATTTTTAATTTTATCGAGATGAGTGGCGACATCTTGGCCACAAATAGTAATGCGTCCAGAATCAATCTTCAGCCCACCATACATCATAGAGATAGTAGTAGATTTACCAGCACCATTAATACCGAGAAAAGCGAAGAGGCTGCCTTCATAAACTTCTAAATTAATCTTGCGGACAGCCTTGGTTTTGCCGAAGCTTTTCTCAAGATTTTCAATTTTGATAATTGTCTGTTGAGTCATTAAATATAATTATATACTAGTTTGAAGTTTTTAGACTTTACGGGTGAAGTAGCCTGGACGTCCATTAGTTGGGTCGTCGATGCGGAGCCAGGTTTTGTCGGCGGTCGATGGATCCGGGAGGAAGGAGCCATTTCCACCACGAAGATTGGTACGCCCAGTAAATATATTGGTAAAATCTGTACCAGCGGAAGTATCGAAATCTTGCTTCACGTAAATTCTTTCGAGTTTATTTATGTATTCATTAGCAAACATTTTACTAAAATCGGTGACTTTAGACGTATTAAAATTAGACAAATCTAGTGTTCTAAGTTCTGCAGTATGATCAAACATACGTGACATATCCTTCACGTTGCTAGTATTAAAATTTGATAAATCAAGTTCTGTAATATTCGCCATTTCCGCAAACATCTTACTCATATCTTCAACTTTAGAAGTATCAAAATGAGACAAATCAAGACTTGTAGCTCCGGAGCCATAGAACATATATTGCATATGTTTAACTTTTTGTGTATTAAAATGATGAACATCAAGATTTTTTAACTTATGTGTATTCTTAAACATATTACCCATAAACCAGACATTACTAGTATCAAAACTAGAAAGATTTAATTCCTCTATTCCCCAAGCTTCCATAAACATCGCATTCATATAAATAACATTACGTGTATCAAAGTTGGAGAGATTAAGCTTTGGAGTAGAATTTTTATAAAACATCCTACCCATATTTGTAACATTACTGGTGTTAAATTTGGAAAAATCAATTTCCTTGGTTCCATAAAGGTTACTAAACATATCGTAAGTACTAGTAACTTTACTGGAATCAAATGGCGTTAAATCTATTTTTTCATAATCTACAGAGGCGAACATAGATTTACAATCAGGATTAAGATAAATTTTTTCAGCTTCAGTATAATAGTAAAAAGTTTCTCTATCTTCATCTACCCAGCCTAAGAATGGATAATCGGAGGTTTCGTCCACTTCTAAATGCACTGCATTAACCCCCTCGGGTGGAGCCACAGAGCTACGCTCAAAGTGTTTAATATCACGAGTGGGGGCTAATCTCCATACTATATTCCTAAAGTCCTCACCTTTTATAAGATTTACTTCGGTCGGATATTCATTAGTAACCGTGGAAAAAATCACTTTGTTTTGATAGGTGCCAGTAGGAAGATTATTCCCTAGCTTGATGCCAATAGCAAAACATATATTATTGCCCAGCGTTTCATTTCCGCTACTAATACCATAATGAGTATCATGCACTGAGCCACTAGCTAAATCAAGTGGATCCCATTCTTCTGGCTCTCTTTCGGGATGCTCCATTTCGCAATCAAAACTACCAGCAAAAGTATTTTCCGCAAAATCGACTAAATGTTCAACCCCTACCCCGCTAGAAATCATATTAATAGTAGAAGTATTAGAAGAATCATGGATGTCGGTAAAGGCGGTTTTCTCCACATCAACATAAGTACCTGTACCAGTAGGGTTATTAGTTTTTACATTAAGATACATTGGCAAAGTTACGGCATGATTTGGTTTACTTAAAATATCACTACTATGGAGTTCGATATTTGAGTTAGACAACAAAGAAACCGACAGCGTAGGTGTCGGTTTCAAGGCATAAGATGATTGTACTTCAAAGAATAAATTGGATAATACCAGTGAAAAAATAAGTATCGTGATTTTGAAGAAAGTATCTTGGGAGAGAAAAAGTTTTTCAAAACTGTTAACGAGGAACGAAAGGACTCGAACCCCGGTGATACTTAATTTTTTCACACATGTAATCATAACATAAGTTTAATAGTTTATGCAATTGTTTTATTTACAACAACTGCATCTTCTACTTTTTCTCTCCTTCTTTACCCTTAGTATAGCATAAACATTTTAAAAATACAGGTTAAATTCAGATTATAAAGTAATGGGGTTTGTGATTTTGAGAGTATATTTTTAGAACTCAGCGCGATCCTTGAAGCTAGTTGATTTTGCTTTTTCCCGAGTTAGTGATAGAATAAAAAGAACTTGGCGCCATAGCTCAGCTGGATAGAGCAGGAGACTTCTAAGCTCAAGGTCATAGGTTCGAACCCTATTGGCGCTACCAATTTTTATAAGTATGTTTGACGTACGGCTTGCGAGCGTACGTTTTTTTATCGGAAATTTCGAGATAGGTGAGATAAGTAGGATAAAAAACATTCAGCTTCTCGAGAAGACCGAGATGCGCATGAAAAGTAGTGACCGGACCGACCACGATTAATTTGTCGTCATAAGTTTTCAAGGTATGACGACATGCACCAGAAAAAAGTTTCTTGGTGGGAGAAATAATTCCCTTTTGATTACGCCAAAATTCGTCGAGTACTGGTGGAACGATGCCATTATGCATATGACCGGACAGGACGTAATCGAAAGGTTGCAAAAGAAATTCTACATCTGGGGTTTGGAGATGAGTCGGAGCATGGATCAGAGCGAATTTCAACTTATCGGCAGGTGGCTCGGGAAGCTGTTCTAGTATTTTCGTAAGATCTTCAAGCTGCGCCTCAGCATTTTCAGCAAAATTCACCCCATCTTCAGTGTAGTAAGATTTTTTCTGAGTGTAACCAAAACAATAAATATCGTCATCTTGATAAGTTTGATCGTCGAGCAAAACTAGCTTTGGCACCTGGCGAAGAGATTTAAGGAATTCCTTATCGTGTACAATATGCCAGCCTTTTTTATTTTCCGGAATGCGATAAAAATCGTGATTACCGAGGCTGACAATCATTTTGCGAACTGAAGAAATAGCCGTGAGATTCTGCAAAAAATTCAAGAAGCGCTGACGCTCCGACTCAGAATCTACGCATTCCAAAGTATCAATTAAATCACCGGGAATAAAAATATAATCTGGGCGAGCAAGCTCAAATTGTTTGATAATGGCGCGGAGTTTAAGATTTTTGACCAGACGCGAAAAATGAATATCGGAAATCACCGCGATTTTCAGAGACTTGGATTGCCCGGAAAAAAGCGGCGTTTTACGATAAAGTTTATAGGTAGTTTCTTGAAAAATTTTCACTCGAAAGAATTATTTAGTTTTAATCAAGCGGTAGTAAATACTTGGAGCAAAACGCACGGAAGCCAGCGGACCTTGAACGGCCTTTTCAAGCTTGATAAGAGCCTTAGTGCCGAAAATTTTCTTCATAGTGCGGCTTCGGAAATTCGAAACAGAGAGCACATCCATGATTTCAAAACCAGTTTTCTTAAAGAGGTCTTCGACATAGGCTGGGTGGTAATTATAAAAACCATCCTTATCAATTTCCTTCAAGTGAGAAGGTTGCTTGTCGAAAGGATTAACCGAAGAACGCTTAAACCAGTAGCGGAACATCTTTGGAAGCGTACGCTTATTCGCGACTTCAATCACCGCAACACCTCCCGGCTCGAGGATACGATTAAGTTCACGAAGGACCTGTTCGAGATTTTCGAAGTGATGAGTTGCACGAACCATGAGAAGAGCGGAAAATTCACCATCAGAAAATGGAGTCTTATAAATGTCACCTTGAACAGTATGAAGCTTGTCGCCAAATTCTTCCCTGGCCTGCTCGAGATTAAGTTTGGAATAATCAAACAAAGTGGCGCGCTTAGCACGTGGCAAATATTCGTTAGCGAGACGGCCATAACCACCACAAATGTCGACAAAATTATCCATATTTTTCGGCAACAAACGACGAATCGCAGTGCGGTCCGCAAGATCTTCGTATTCACGACCAGAATCTTCCCAGAAAACTTTCTTATAATTATAGCCATTATAATCAGAAATGACCTTGTGATCAGACTTATTCTTGGTGTTGGCAGAATTTTTCGTAGAATTCGTATCCTTAGTGGATTTTACAGTTTTTGCAGTCTTTGCAGTCTTTGCAGTCTTGTTTGATGTCTTATTCATAGTTCCTATTTTACCATTTATTATTTATCTTGTTTCTGATTTTGAGCTGAATTTTCTGATTCACCTTCCAGCTCACTTGACTTCTCAGGTTTTGGCAACATTTTAACATTCTTAAAAATCAGACTACTCACTTTTTCAAAAATCGGCACGACTTCCGAAAGATTAAATAGAAAACTCGATATTAAATAAACCAGACCAGCAAAAACAGAAATTAAAATGAACTTCGGAATAGTGCTAATAATCGAATTATCAGTGGCGCGCAATGGGAAAAGTTTAGTCATAAAATAGGCAACAATAGCAGTGAAAAAACTAGCGATCATCATGCGGAAAATAGCCAACCAAAAAGTCTTATCGAGCAATTGAAATTTAGACCGAGTATTCAGAATGGTGAGGAGAATGATGATTTCAGCTAAAGCGCCGATGGATTGTGCCCAGCCCAGGCCATCTGGACCAAAACCGGTAATGGCAAAAATAACCGAAAGCGCCATAGTAAAACCAACGGCGAAAATACTAACAACAAACGGCGTCTTGGTATCTTGCCTAGCGTAAAAACCACGGGAGGCGATATGAAAAATTGATTGAGCAAAAATCGCGACAACGAGTGAACCGAGCACGCTTGCGATTACCGGATTACCACTATTTTTAATGAAGCTGACGATATAGCCACGTGCAAAAAAGGCAATTACGGAGACTGGTAAAGAAATCCAAATAATCATCCGGAGCGCATGGCGGAAGGTGCCGTTAAATTCGGAGGAATCTTCATTGACTTGCTCGGTGAGTTTCGGAAAGAAGGCCGTAGAAATGGCGACGCCGATAAGATTGACTGGCATTTGATGAAGGCTATTGGCCTGCTGGAAGGCGCGCAGAGTACCGGTACCCATGCGAGAAGAAAGATTGGTAGCGAGAATGGAATAAACATAATCGATTCCCTGATCGAGTGAGCGAGCCGGAAGTAATTTCAAGACAGAACGAAAGCCGTGATTTTTCCAATATATTTTGAATTGATAATCAAAACCGAGACCGAAGAGACCGATGAGACTAATGAAGATCTGCAATAAGGCACCGAAGACCACACCGAGTGCCACACCCATGATGCCACCCTCGAAAATTTGTACACCGAAGAGATTGATACCATTAGTAAAAACCGTAATACCGATGAGAATGCCAATGTTATAGAGAGCTGGCGCGAGCGAGTAAAAGACGAAACGCCCCACCGCCTGCTGAACAGAGTTAAGTACCGTGGCAATACTGAACAAAAATGGATTAATCGCGATGACGCGAGTCATATTGATGGCGAGAATAGTGCCAGACTCATCAAGGCCAGGACCGACGATGTAGCGAATCAGAGGATCCGCGAAAATCATAATAAAAATACTGGCAATAAAAGTCACTAACGCCATGAGATTGAGAGTGGAAGTGGAAAGCTCCCAGGCAGATTTTTTATTACCAGAAGAAAGACGCTGATTAAAGACCGGAACGAAGCTGACGGCTAGAGCACCAGAAGTGAGGATGAAAAACATAAAATCTGGAATCGTGAAAGCAGCGGTATAGGCATCCACACCAGTCGGATAAGTGTCAAGATAATAAGAATTAAGCAAGCGGTCGCGGAAGATGCCGAGCAGTGCGGAAATCAGAGTGGAAACACTCAATAAAATAGCAGCGTATTTGATACTGAGTTTACTGTTCGCCATGGCGACGACGGAGCGAAATTGAATTTTTTTCATCTATAAATAATTATATCGTATTTATGCTAAAAATGACGAGCTAAGATAAAAAATAGCACCGAGAGATGCTATTTTTTATTGCTAGACTCGGTGCTATAAACTTTTTTACAACACTCTAATGGTAAATATTTGCGGCCTATCTAGGCAGTATGGCGGTAGGACTTAGCGGTTTCGCGTTCAGCCATTTTATTGATGCGGCGATAGCGCTTAGAGAGACGTAGGCTGAAAAATTCCGTAACGGCACAGATTTTATCCGCGACTGTCACTACCCAAGCTTCACGAGATTTTGGCAAAACCTTCCCGAGTGGGAACATGTGAGATTCAATAATATTTTCTTCCTTAGCATTAATGTCGAAGTCGCGCTTAGCGTTCGATGCGGCAATAATCGGATGAATGTAGGCGTGGCCTTTCGGCATATCACCGATATTGTGCCAATCATAAAGGAAATAATCGTGCAAAAGTGCACCCTTGACGAGAGATTTATAAGAAAATTTCATCGGGGAAAAACGGGCAATTTTCACGCTCATAATAGCGACGTGAACGGAATGATCATAGGTCGTAAAGCATCCATGCTGGAAAAAAGTGCGTTCGATTTGCATATTTTCCGACTCAAGAATTTTGCGACCATATCTATTAACTAGACGGTTTGTTTTACTCATTTAATTTATTTTACCATAAATTGGATGATTTTGAAAGCGTTAAGCGAATTAATACCTCGGGGCGATTTCGCGAGAGTAGACCATGTAGGCTTGGCCGCCACTGAGGGATTGGCGGTAGGCCCAGAAATAGGCATCAGCACGCAGGGTGAAAACTTCGGCTGGGTGGATAGAGCCTTCAGCGTAGTAGGTGCCGGTAGGGCCAGTTTGAAGTGGGTGGGCACCAGCACGGCCGCCACCAGTGTGGGAGCCAGCGGTGCGGTTTAAGATAAGTTTTCTAGCGAAGACTGGGCCGGTGATAGTGAGAGTTTCATTGCAAGAGAGGGCATTCGGGTAGTGGTTGTCGGAACAGGTGTCGATTTGGTTGTCGCCATAATCTTCATCGAGAATTAACCATGCGTCGATATTGGTGACGTTGCTGGTAATGTTGATTTTCTTGGCAAAGATGAGAACTTGCGGGAAATCGTCCACGGCGTTGTAAGTTTCGTGAGCGATATTGATATTGCGATCTATCGTGAGAGTGCCATCGACGTACATGGCCAGAGTATTCATGAGTTTTTGGCCGGTGGTATTGCTTCTCGCGATGAGATTGCCACCGCGATCAAACTGATAGAAATTGGCGGTACTATTCATGGCGCTGAGACTGGTGTCTCCCTGGTGGTAGAGCTGAGAGAGACCGAGATAATTCTTCGCGGAAGTTTCATTAGAGGTGAGACTGGTGATGGTATTACTAGAATTTCGAATGATGGTGTCGCGGAAACGAGCCTTGAGACGGGCCAGAACGGCGGAGCCGATGCGGGAGATGCCGGAATTACCCGGTCCGTTTTTATCGTTGGCGATAGTCATGTGGCTGATATTGCTAATGCCAGAAACTACTGAATTCGGGCCGGTGGGGCCAATGAAGGTGTAGTAGGCATTTCTGATGCCACCACGAGGAAGATTAAAATTATAGCCTTCTTCATAACTCATCGCAGCACCGGAACCGAAACCTAAGACTTTTCCAGCAGCGAGAACGCCAAATTCATCCCAGGAGCCGAAAGATCGGGTTTCAGCGGAAGGATAGGCGCCGAGGCCACCACCAACAGCTTTTTCCGAAATAGCGGCTTTGATTGTGCCGTTAGTATAGAAACCACCGCCGAGAACCTGGAAGTTTGGCTTCTTGGCAAGCGTAACGCAAGAGGCAGCAGAGACGTGATGGAGATTGTTACCGCCGCTCATAGCAGAGCCGGACATGTTATTCGCGACAGTATTACTATCTGAATCGTGGGAAGCGGCTGGCCAGATAACCGAGCGAGTACAATATTTCTTACCTAGACCACCACCTGGGAGATCGTCTGGAATAGTACGATCGTAGGTGTCCGTATTGAGAAATTCGCCAGTGTATTTGCCGACGGAATTGATACGGCCGGTGACAGTATCGACTAATTTACAACGCTCGATACCGGAACCACGGCAAATGTTACCATTCGCGACGATTTGATCTTGGAGCTTGGATTCTGGATAATTTTCGTCGACAATCATTTCGTAGACTTTAACGGTCTGGTCGTCGCGGGTATGGGTGGCGTAAGGAGTTTTGGAAACTAATTCATTAGCGCGAGGAGCGACGCCATAATTGGCACCGATGCTAATTCTGGCGCCGAGGAAGCCGACTCCCCCTTCGGAGGATTCGATGTAGCTATGAATAGAGGTATTGAAGTTATATGGGGTGTAAACAGAAGATTTCTTCTCGGTTTGGCCGAGGTTTTGCGTGGTAGTCCCGACGTGACTGTCTGGATAGGTTCTTTTATATTCGTAGTCATAGTGATCAAGGATTCTATCACGCTTATATCGTTTACAACCACCGTCTGGTCTCCATGAAACACAGTAAGATGAGCCTTTTTTGTAAATCGGGATTGCTATTTCTTCGCTCCCTTGATAACCCCACATGGAATTTCGACTATTAGCATCACTAGCACTTTCATAGGAACTATAATTGTAATGATTAGCATTTTGGGCAGGCTTACCGCTTTTATCAGATTTACCAGTCCAAACCGTGTAGTTGTTATACCATGCCCGGAGATTATCGTAACGAATACCTTGAGAGATTACTGTACCTACTTCAGTGGTGGAGCCGGTTTTATCGGCAGAATTACAACCGTGCTGATAGTCGATAAAACCTGGAATTTGATAGCCAACGGTCAGTTTTGGTGCGTACATACGATAGTAATTGGTTTGACAGCCATATTCGGAAGAGGCATTTTGGGTTGGCGAATAAGCGGTGAAACCATAGTCACTAGTCTCAAGTCCATTACCGCTAAACGGACGCTTATTACCACGACCAATGGAGTGATAGCTTCCATCATGAACTGGAGAGTCACCGAATAAATACTGATTATTATCCGAATCATTCTTCTGGGCAAAAATTTGGAAATTGCTTTCGCCTGGTGGGTCCGCACTACTCACATGAGAACTGCCAGTTTGGATACCGACCTGCTGGATCGGAAAACAGAAAGTTTCATAAAATTGGACACGATCCCCTGGTTTGGCAAAGACGTAATTTTTGCCTTGGAAATTTTTCTGCCAAGAATTATGGCCGAGAGTACCGGAATAAGAATGATTTACTACGCCAGTATCGGCGGAGGTGTTTCCCTTGTAGTAGGCGCCAAAGTTACCTGAAAGTTGAGAACAAGTCATATTGGATGGTGTAGGCTGTTTTTCTTCATTAATGGGAGTTGGTGGCCAGGCACAGAACCAGGAGAAGTCGCCACGGTTCCAGTCGGCAAGACGCTGAGGGTCATCGACTCCGGTGTAAACCTTACCGGTATAATTCATTTTTGCTTCATCCCATGAGACTCTATGATGACCGAGATTTTTATAGTTATACTCCTTAGGGTCAGGCTCAGAGTAGTACATAGAAAAAGATAACGGCATAGCCATACCACCGGTCGGTTTTTTGGTTTTACGATAGTAGCGATTATAACCAAAAATATAAACACCCTTACTACCCCTGGAGGCACAACCAGTTACAGCATTATCGCCCTTCCTAGTGGGTAGCGGCTTATTGCCAGTGGGATATTCGCTGGTATTTTGCGGATTAATAAATTTACTATACGGGATACGATCTCTTTGGTTTGCCGGGATACCCATTTCGTCAAAATCATAGTAAACCCAAGAAACTCCAGCATATGGTTGATGTATAGTATAACAAATATCAATAGCACAACCATCGACAGGATATCCAGAACCGCCGTCGTGCGTGCCACCTGGGTTTTGATTGGCTGGTGGATCAACAGCAAAAACACTATTCCCCAAGAAGCCTAAGGAGAATAAAAATAAGAAGAAAAAAGCTAATACTAAGAATAATTTTTTATAGTTATGCTTATAACCAATAACCATATGTACCTTCATATTTATATATTAGCATAATAATTATGAAAAATATTAAATAAGAAAAAACCACCCGATATTCTTGGGTGGTTTCTAAAAAGAGGTTAGATATCCTGGTCCATACCTGGTAAGCTGCGCAGCTTATAATGAAGCAAGTAGGTATAGTGGGAATTGTTTTCGGGATTATCATCCAAATATACACTATCGATGATAGGCATATATTTGGCGACATCATCAAGACACCAGCCGGAAACATAGAGAGCTCGGCCTACACTAGGATAGTATAGTTTTACGGGCTCAATGGCATGACCATACTTAGCATTGTAGTCATCGACAGTTTCATTTGTAGTCTGTCCATTACTAGCATTATTCCAGTAAAGTTCCTGATATACAGCAAATGGTTCTCCGGACCCATTATGGTTCATTGCTCCTGGGACCACAATTCGCGTACCGCGAGGATAACAATTTTCTGGCTTAACATGAACCTCAACACTCATTCTAACTGGTATATCCATATGTCCAGAATCATTTCTCATGAAAAAAAGTTCATTTTCAGAGCTTGACTTACGCATTCCGTTTATGGTATACTCACTGTCGTAATAAGGAAGGGCTTCTTCCCTAAGGTCGAACGCATAAATGCGTTCACTCCCTCTTGCAGCAGCAGCAGTATTGTCTGCATACTCGCGGATTCGCCAGTTCAGGCCATCGGCCCAAGCTTGAACCATTAATTCACCCGTGTCGAAACGCTGGAAAAGTCTCCAGTTGTACCTGTCGAAGTTTTTACCCTCAGCCTTTAATTGCTGGGCTGGGAACTGGTACTTAGCGGTGTCATACTGCTGAACTTCCGTGTTCGCAGTATTAGTATTTCCGCTTGATTGAGTCACGCTTTGATTGGCACTAGGCTTTAATCCTAGAATGCCAGCTTCAGCTTCGGTTGCAAAAACATTCGTAGCAAAAGCTACTACAGCCAACATAGTTACTAGAAAAGTCTTTTTCATAATGCACCTCTTTCTGAATGAACTACCCTGGCCTATCCAGAGTAGCAACATGAGCTTCTCTCTGAATATCAGAATCTGGTTGCATTATATAACATTTATGGTTAAATGTCAATCATAACGTATTAACTCAGAACCTTTGCAACATAGATTGGTAAAAATATTGCTATCAAAAAAGGTAGATTCTATACTTAAATCACTTAATAAAAATAGAATCTACCTATAAAAATAATACTATATCTCAGCTAACTTTCCTGCTGCGTATTTCTCGATACCTGTAATATCCGTACAACCTTCTAGTTTGTCTTGAAAATTATCAAACATTTCCTTACTAGAAAATTCAATCTCCAAAACATTTAAGCCCTCATGACGGCCTTTATAAATATCAATCTCAACATTGAGACCATGCCACTTCGTTTTATAGCGATCTTTTGCGACCGATGTCTGTATTCCAGTTATTAAATATTCGAATTCAGTTTTGTTTATATCAAGAGTTTGCTCAGACATTATACCGGTCTCGAGTGGAATTTTACGAGTAATACAATATTTATCGCCATTCTTTCTCAGGCGTAACTGCATATGTGGTTGGCCATTTGGGACATAATAATCAATCATATCTATTGGTTTTACTCCAATAATTAATTCCTTAGCCTTGTCTTGCGTTAGTAAAAATTTTTTTTCAATTTCAATCTCTTTCATGCGTCCTTTCATAATACTGGGAGGAGAATGCACCCCCTCCCAATTAATATTAAAATTAGGCAAAAATCAAATTAACCTTTTTAATAAACATTGCACGATTCCTACATTTGATTTCGCCTAGGACATCAACTGGAATATCATCCTTGCAATCCGTACTTAGAGTCCCGTCTGGATTAAGAAATATACTCCTAATCCCATCAATTTTTGACGTGCGACCAAAACCACATCGAGTAACATATACCTTATTATTATCCTTTTCTAAGACAGTCTGCCAAATACCAGTATCGACTACCTTATATCCAAGCTGAGAAATACGATTAATGATCTCAGATACAGGAATAGACTTATCTTGATCACTCGTTACTAGATCGATAAATTTTGCCTCACTTTTTGCAAGTTTTGCAAAATTAATCATTGCCTCAAAATCTTGAACACTATCATTAATACCCTTCACGATTGTATTATTAAGATGGATGTCTATTTTAGGTAATTCTACGCGCGTTCGTATAATAGCATCCATAATCTCACAAACTGGATATGTCGTCTGCGTTATCAATGTATATTTATCTTGCTGTGTGCTATGTAACGAAATATTTACTTGATTGACTCCTTGTAGCACCTCAGATGGGTGGGTCAATAGAGATGCATTAGTCACAACAGTTATGCGAACATTGGCATTGATTGCCTGATCAACAATTTTCCGAAAATTCGGAGAAAGAAGTGGTTCACCACCAGTAATTGTAGTTGTATCCCAGCCAAGAACATCATGTCCAGCGGAAAGGACAAAACCGTAATCTTCTGCTGTAAGCATAAGTGGAGTATGTTCTTTTGTTAAGCCTTCGCCATGACAAAAGAAGCATCCATAATTACAAAACGGCGTAATAACTAATCGGAATTCATGAATTTCCTTCATATTTTTGCCTCCTAAATAACTTTGGATTTAAAACATTAACGTCCAACATGCTCATTACATCACATAAATAATAATAAATCAATACATCCGTTAAGGTCCAGGACCTTTGCAACAAAATATTGCATAAAAATAAGGTAGCTCTTAAACTTATTTCTAGGAACTAACTATAAATAAGAAAGGACTACCTTATGGCATATTATAGGGGTAAAGACATAGAAAAATCAAGA
>ERZ772962.559-NODE-559-length-20833-cov-10.505727_pt1 | contig 20833 bp, 14 predicted proteins | sample MGYA00580676_ERZ772962 | MGnify/ENA primary metagenome ERZ772962 (study PRJEB29015, sample SAMEA2738049) | human oral metagenome | biome: human oral; feature: human-associated habitat; material: saliva | place: China | collected 2230 ...
CCTCACTGGCTTCTGTGCTGCCACCTAGATAGGCTGTATAAAGTGCCACAATATAAGGCTTCTCCTCCATGACAATAGCATCAACATTGAGAGCCTCTCTAACATACCCAGGCTTTTGGTAAATTGTCAAATCGTATAAATAACGTTTGTAATATTCACCAGGGAAGGACACACCGATAAAATAAAGAATATCCTTGTATTTTTCTTGATTATTCCACAAATACTCTAGAACTTGAATATAATAGTCCGTTGTTGTTTTATTTCCGCCGCTGATCGTCTTGATTTTAGCTTTTGACCGACCATACCTTTCAAACATGCTGTAGGCCTTGTCCATCCCACCCAGTCGCTCTGCTAGCGCATAAGCGGGCGTATTCTCAGAGTAAACCAAGGAATACTCCTGCATATCTGGGATAGACATGGCGCCATTGAAGGCCGCTACATAGTTATCATGTTCTCCTTTGTATTCATAGCTGGTGTTGGTAATATCAAACCGCTCTTCCAGCAATAATTTTCCTGCTGCTACCTCATCAACAACCAACATATTAAGGGGAAGTTTATAGGTAGAGCCCGCTGTCATAGGCTGGGTATCATTCATGGCATAGGTTTGCCCAGTCGTCAGGTCTTTATAAGAAAAAGCAATCTGAGAGGGATCGATTCCCATATCATCCATATAAGCCTGAACAACTTGTGGCAAGGTCATATTCGCATAATCGTAAGATAAACCCAAGGCTTCCATGGTCGGAAGGTCTTGCTCCATCACCTCTTGCTTCTCTTCCATCGTCTTGCTAGGACGCGCAGTCGCCTCAGACTTCGTTTCCTCTCCTTCTGTAGAATGTGAAGAAGCGATTGATAGACCCGCTTCTGCTATTTTTTTATCAGCTCGCTGTGGTTCCACCAAAAGACCCAAACAACAAATAAATAAGAAAACTCCACCGAACCAGCAAGCCAGTTTCTTTATGTCATTTTTAATCAAAGTATTTCTCCTAATATTTTAGTATTATAAAAGATTCTCATTAAAATAACAAGTAGAAAGGTCCATTTAAGGGCATTTAAAAACGAATCATTGCGATCCGTTTTATAATTCTATTATTTAGCTGCTGCGTAGAGTTCATCCACCTTATTCCAGTTGATCACTGAGAAGAAAGCCTTGATGTAGTCAGGACGCACGTTGCGATATTTCACGTAGTAAGCATGTTCCCAAACGTCCAAGCCCAAGATTGGTGTTTTGCCTTCTGAGATTGGTGTGTCTTGGTTTGCTGTTGAAGTCACTTCAAGTTTACCTTCTTTGTTGACAACCAACCATGCCCATCCAGAACCGAAACGAGTTGTTGCTGCTGCAGTGAAGGCTGCTTGGAATTCTTCAAATGAACCAAATGTTGCATCGATTGCTGCTGCAAGTTCTGCTGAAGGAGCTGTTTTTTCAGGAGTCATCAATTCCCAGAAAAGAGCGTGGTTCAAGTGTCCACCACCGTTGTTGATTACTGCTTGGCGAATATCAGCCGGAATAGACTCAACATCTGCCAACAGTTTTTCTAAGTCTTCACCAATTTCAGGATGTTTTTCAAGCGCCGCATTTACGTTATTCACGTAAGTTTGATGGTGCTTGTCATGGTGAAGGTGCATTGTTTCCTCATCGATGTAAGGTTCCAACGCGTCATATGCATAAGGTAGATCTGGTAAAATAATTGCCATTTACTTGTCCTCATTTTCTTTATTATTATACAAATCATAACGTAAAAACGCACATTTTTCAACTATTTTGCTTATAAATTTTGCTAAACTTTTAGAAGTTGCCTGTTGCGATTTTCAGCAAGGCAAGGTCAAAAAGGTAGTCCTTGTCATAGAGGCCAGACTTGATTTGATAGTCCGTTTCAATCAAGCAGGTCAGGGTTCTTTTCAGAAAGCTGAGGCTAAGCCCGCGCGCATCCTTAAGCGCAAACTTGACTTGGAAAGGATTAATCTTGCGTCCAAGATAGTCTGATAAATCCGACACGATTTGGCTCTCGGATCGGCCATTGTCCGCCAAAATCTTAACCTGAGTAAACATCCGAAATTGACCTAACATGATAGCAATCAGCTTGATTTCATCTTCACCCTGCAAGGTTAGATCGCGCACCAAACTCCGTGCAGCATCAATTTGTTTCTGTAAAATCAGTTGGGTCAAATCAAAAATGTTGTCCTGCAAGGTTTTGGGAATGGCCTCAGCAATGTCTTCTAGACTAATTTGCCCTGACTCCTTATAAGACTTCAGAAAAGCCAAGTTTTTACTGATTTCACTAAAATGAAAGCCTGATTTAATCAGCAAGTAGTCAAAAGCCTTCGGAGCAAAGTCCAGACCTTCAAGCTGGGCCTGTTTGGCAAAATACTGACGTAAGTCTGCTTCCTTAATCTCAGCTGCTTCAAAGATCTGTCCGTCGCGCTTGAGCATCTTGACTAGTCGGCGTTTGCTGTCCAACTTGCCTTCCGCAAAAATGACCAATTTGGTCGTGCTACTAGGAGCTTCCAAATACTGCTCAAAGGACTTGAGCTCTTCATCCGATAAATAGCGCTTTTTTGCTGTCGTTAGATCCGCAAAATGATCTAAAATAATAATCTTTTCATCCGCAAAAAAGGGCAGGCTGACTAAATCTAGCTCCACATCTGCATAAGACGTTTCTTTCATATCAAACAACGTGACATTCAAATCCGCTGGATCGTAGTGGATCTGCTTCATAAACTCGTCTTTTAACAGCTCAAATTGCCCCAAGTCGTCTCCCGTCAAAATCGTTAAAGGTGGAAGGTTTTCGGGAGTGATTTTCCTAATTTTTTCAATTGCTAACACAGTGGCACTCCCTTCTATTTTCTTGATTCTTAGTCATGTATAAATTGTAACAAAAAACAGCAGGAAAGTCTGCTGTTTTTCATCATTCTAACTAGAATATAAAGTGCTAAAAGAATTGTCCCAACTGCATGATGACTGTGACCAAGAGGGTGATAAGAAAAAGAATACCGCCTAACACTGCAATCATACTAAATTCTTGCTTCTCTCTTTTCAAGGGTCTCCTACGATTATCTAGTTGCTCGTTGATATGTTCCTGCAGAATTCCCTTTTTCTTCTCTGGCATGATTGTCCTCCCTTACTAAATCTGCATAAAGGAACTTGCCCTCATTGAAAGTAAGTTCTCATGTATCTGGTTAAAGAATGGCCTTATATTGCTCCAAACTAGCTTGATTAGCAGCCTGTTTTTGCTTAGCAAGTGCCGCTTCCATCTCTGATGAGTGGGCAAGGATACTTTGAATCTTATCCACCATGGTTGAGACATTTTCTGGTGCGTAAATGTGATCATCCGCAATAAATCGACGACTATGGCAAGTGTTTTTGAAGCTGAGAATCAACATGTTGTTCTCAAAGGCTGTGCGACAAGCATTAAGGATTTCATCGCTGATATTGATATCTAGATACAAGTCACATCTCTCAAAAAGCTCTGCAACCTTTGCCGGACGAATATTTGGATAAAGCGAAACATTCGGATAACGATTGAGCCCCATCAAATGGCCAGACATTTCTGTGATGGCTCCAATATGGAAATGTACATTTGGCAGCTGAGTCAAGAGCTGCTCTATTTGCTCAAGCTGATCACTATTGGTCAAAATCAAGGCTTCTGGATTCATATTATTAAGACGCTGGTAATCATAAATATAACCAATATTGTGGAAATAGACTTTTTCTTCTGGTGTTGCCAAGCTTTGAATTTTCTCATATACCTGCCTGTCCTGAACAGCGATGCGGATATTGCGATGAGGCATTTTCATAGCTACTTTCATATTTCCCGGTAAGGCTTCTCCGATAGGCTCTTGCCAGAAAAGAACATCTTCTGCACGACCATTTTTAGGACGAAGAGCGTAGGCCACCAAGAAGGGGGTTGCTAGAGAATTATAAATAATACGATCTGTATCATATCCACGATATTGCAGATAAAAGACGACAAATTCTTGTTTGGATTTAAAAATATGACGCTTTCCTTCAAGTGTCAAGATGATATCACCAGTCAGATGATTTTCCATAATGACCACGACATTGTTCTGGTCAAAATAGCGAGTATGGGTCGGACGTTGTGTCTGATCGTAGGTTATTTGTGCGAAAAGGCGTCCTTTGCGATTGTAGATATCTGCCGCTCGGACCTGCCCCTCTGTATCCAGCCATTCGACAGCCCGCACACGTCTTTCATGCGTCGGTTGGCGATAGAAAATATTGGCACGCTTCTTGCCCATATCCAAGATTTCTCCATTTACATTGCTGGAGCGAATCTCCCATAGGTGCGGTTTGGGGACAAGATTAAAATAAATCGGCCGGCCTTCTGGTGTATCCAAATCTCCCGTGAAATAACTGTAAGGAGACTCGACATCTGGTGAAAGATAGCCATCATCTTGTACAACAACAACAGGACAATCAAGTCCTGTTGCTTTTAATGAACGTAACAAATCAAAACTTGCTTGATCATAGCGGTCAAACAAACAAATCATAGTGGTTATGCCTTTCTTTCTGAATCCTACTTAGTTGGTCTGAGCCGATTGGACAAGATCAGACCAGCGCTGGGCAATATGCTCATCAAGGTAAGGCTCAGCTACCTCATAGGATACACGGGACAAATCTTCTTGAGAATGTTGAGTTAATAGCTGAACAATCTTTTCTGCGTACTCTGTCGTCATGGCATCTAAATCATCTGGACGAGCCTTGGGAATCAGATAGCCATTTTCCCCATCGCGGATAAAGGTTGGATTGCCATAACGAACATCAAAACCAATGATGGGTAGGCCAGAACCAACTGCCTCCAACAAAGTCAGACCAAAACCTTCACTTGTAGACGCCGCTAGATAAACAGAATAATTCTTATAAATATCCTCCATATGATGATGCCCCATCAATCGAATATAATCTTCTGCCTGCAGATCCGCAATCAACTTCCGCAGCATAGCTTCCCCACCGCCTTTACCGTAGATATCAAAAGTGATTTCCGGTAATTGCTCATGCGCCTTCACTACAGAGCGAATCAGCCAATCAATATGCTTTTCACTGGCTAAACGAGAAGCCGTCATCAAAGCAAAAGGCTTCCGTGGGCCTTCTGGTCGGCGTAGCTGATCCAAGCTGCCCACAGGAATGGTTAAAATCTCTTTCGGTTTGATGTCGGTATATTGAGCAAACTGCTCTCTCAGAAGCTCTGTTTGAGCATCCGTCGAGTTGATGATGTAGTCTACTTCTTCTGCATATTCAAATTGATACTCGTAGTAATTGTTCCACAGGATATAATCTTGTTCCGCGGGATTTTCACTGAAGTGGTCTGCGTGAACAATGACAGCTAGTTTGGCAGCCCCCTTATTGGCGAAGATTGGCTGGCCAATATCTGTCTCCCGGTCTAAAATCAGTAAATCCTTGTCTGTCAACTTCAAGCTTCTCATGAAATGAGCAACAAACTCCTGCTTGGAGTAGAAAACCTGATCTGGAAAACGATAAACTTGCGTTTCTGGCTTACCGTCTACTTCATCGATAATCTCTTCGTAAGCCACACTACCATCTTCATTGAGCCAAGTCCGTTGGTAGAGACGAGCCCGACCATCTACAGGACTATAGTATTCAATAAAGTTTTTGGTATAAGTATAATATTCTTTCTGAATGAGACAGCCACGCGAAACAATCTCTGCCCGCTCAATCAGTTCATTATCCATATCGCAAGAATAGCACGTTACGAAATCATTATCTCCAAACAAGATCCGAAAGGTCTTATTCTCAGGATTACGGACGATTTCTAGAGGTTCTCTATCAAAACTAGCTAAGACTTGTGCTAGAGTGTAGGTCGTTGGAGCAATCTTAACATCTGTAAAATACTGATAGAGCCAGATGACCTCAGAGTCTTCAAAGCCGATATTCTTTGTCAAATGTTCAATATTATCAGCTGAAATAAAATCCATAAAGATGAATTTCGCCTCTAAGCCCACACTGCGAAGCAATTTTGCACGATAAATTTGTGCGTACTCAACCCCGCTGCTTGCCCAACCAATTCCTAGGTTGATGTTATAAATTGTCATAAACCATGTTCCTCTTACAAAAGATTATCTTTTTTAATTCTTGAAAGGCGTTTGATGATTTTTCCTTTCTTCTTTTTGTCTTTTTCTTTATCTTCGTCTTTAGACTTCTTGACAGGAGAAGTGAAGTAAGTAACGGGAACAGAGCTATCTGTACCTGTCTTAGCAAATGTTTGCTCGATATTAACAACTTCTTTTTGCGGAGCAGAGATTTCTACTGGGACTTCTTCCTCACCAAAAACATCGGATTCATTTACTTCTTCTTCATGCGCTTCAAGAGAAGCTTCATCGAATAAACTTTCAGCTTCAACTTGCTCATTTGAAGCCTCGTCTTCTTCCAAAGGCGTATCAAACAAACGCGTAGCTTCATCTTCCTCTAAAGGAGTATCAAATATGCTTGCAAATTCGTCGGCTTCCGAAGCTTCCTCGATTAGACTTGCGATGTCAATTTGACCCTCTAAAGTTTCTTCGTCTAGAATCTGACCAATTTGACTAAGAAGCTCTTTAATTTTTTCCTTTTGCGCCTTATAGAGCTGTTCCGTTTCAAGACGTTTTTTCGTCAATTCATCGATCTCTTCAAGGATAGACGCTCTTACTTGTAAGAAGTCTTTCTGAGCTTTTTCTAGAACCTCTTGAGCCTCTTTTTCTGCCTTTTCATGTGCTTCAATAATCAGCGATTTAGCATAAACGACGGCTTCACCGATTTCTCTTTCTTGGTTCTTTAAAGCATCCATTTTTTTATGTAAAGATTCAATTTTCTCATTCTTTTTACGAATTTCACTATCAAATCCTTCTTCTAACGATTCAATGTATTCTTCAACTTCCTTGGCACGATAGTTACCAAATAGGGTCTTTTTAAGTCTCATTCTGCTCCCTCTATTCTTCATTTATTCTAATTATATACTATCTCATCAATTGTAGCATAAAATGACACTTATTACCATTGTTTTATAAGTCTCCGAGCAAAAAAATCCGGATACTACAGGAGCAAATAAAATTCTATCCACCTGCTAGTTCTATGGTTCTCTTAGTTTTTGAACCTTATTCTTTTATAAGCAAAAATACCTGAATAGATGACATATAATCCATTCAGGTATTTTCTTAAAGGTAACTAGATGTAAACGCATCTAGTTTAGAAATTGAGATCTACCCAGCTAAGAGGTGTATAGCCAAGAAGCTCAACGCCATCATATTCTACTGTTTTAACGATCTCTTGAATATTCGTTTTTAGCTCTTCTATTGATCGGCTGTCTGACTCATCTAATACTAGATCATCTTCCACAATAAATAGTGGCTTTTGATAGCGGTCATAAAGATTATTCATAGCTAGGCGAAGACCTACAGGATCAATTGGATTCTTATTGGTATTATTATAGCCATATTTATTGATAAAGACTTCTTGAGAATTACTAGATGCATGGTAGCTAAAGCTCACAAAATCAACCTTTCCGACTCTTAGGTCAAAAAAGTCATCATTTTCAATATCCAAAGCAATCTGCTCACGTTCTAAACGGCGCAAGAAATGGTTTGGATAAGAACCACGAACTTGTACATCTGTAAAGACATAATTTTCACGATTCTTAACTTCTGCTTCCATCGCATCAATCGCACTATCTAGATTTTGACTATAGTTGCGACTGACTACCAACATGCCGCCAAATTGAAATTCCGGATTGATTGATTTTCCAAGCTTAACAGCACGTGCCGAAGCGACTAATTGATAGTGAGCCGCTTGCCAGATTCGTTGGTTCCGATTTTCTCCATCCTCAAAAGACAGACCGCCACCAAGATACGGTAAATGGTGTAAAATATTAAATTCATTAAAGGTAATCCAATATCTTACCTTGTCTTTAAAATGTCTGAAAACAGCTTCTGTATAATGCTCATAAAGTTCAATCATCTTGCGGCTCTTCCACGCGCCGTATTTTTCATACAGATGAAGGGGAAGATCGAAATGACTTAAAGTTACAATCGGTTCAATGTCCTTTTGCAACACTTGATCAATGATAGCTTCATAATATTTCAAACCTTCTTCACTTGGCTGCGCTTCTTCTCCAGTTGGGAAAATTCGCGCCCAAGAAATAGAAATTCTATAAACATTGAAGCCCATCGATTGAATCATATTCAAATCACTAACATAATCCGGTTGACTCGCTAAAGTAAATTGCCCCAAAAGATCATAGGCACCTATTGGTACTTTTTTGTAGTTGACTTCCCCTGTCAGTACTCCTATACGTGGTTCACTAAGTGGTAATACATCCGTCGTTCCCAAACCTTTATTGCTGTTGGGCATCGTATTTCTAATCATAATGACTCCTTTTGATTTTGTGAATATATGTGGATACTATTGTATCCTCTAGTATCTTTAAAATTATCGCTGATCTTTCTTATTTTGAGCGATAGAAGCCAATCCAGATAATGTACTAGCGACATTTTTTAAGTCAGGAGAAATTGGCTGTAAACCTGGTCTTACCATCTGATATGCCTCTTGATCTGTCACGCTCAAGTTTGGAGTTGTAGAGACTTGAACAGACAAGCTTTCTTGAGATAGTGCAACTGCCTCTGAAAGTTCCTGAGATGCAAGGTTCATACTATCAAGCGATTCTTGTTGATAAGCAAGAAGCATTGATTCTGTTCGAGACAAGCTAAGTGACAGAGATTCTGAGACTTGTAAACTATGTGATACTGACTTAGACTCTGAAACACTCTGTCTGTAAGAAAGCAACTCTGAGACTGAAATACTATAAAACTCAGATAAGGAAACTCTCACAATACTTTGACTGATTTGCTCTGATTCACTTAGGGAAATCGACTCACTCAAACTAAAGGAAGTTGAGATGCTGACACTATGACTAAGAGATTCTGAAAGACTGATAGAGGTTGAGGTGCTCTGACTAGCCGACTCTGAAACTGAAATTAACTTGCTCTCATATGCAGATTGGGCAACAGAAGCACTAACTGAGAGTGAAGAACTGAGCCAATTATACTCTGAAATTGATTGACTCAAACTTAAAGAAGTTGAAAGGCTTGCACTCTCACTTAAAGACTCAGAGATACTGAGGCTCTGGCTAAGGCTTTCAGACTCACTCAAACTCAAGGAGCTTGAAACACTCAGGCTTTGACTCAAGGATTCTGAAACACTGAGGCTCTGACTAAGGCTTTCAGACTCACTCAAGGAAACTGATTCACTTAAACTAAAGGACCTTGAAACGTTGGCACTATGGCTGAGAGATTCTGAAATACTAATAGACTCTGAGATCGATGTCAACTTGCTCTCTAATTCAGATTGAGCAAGAGAGGCACTGACTGATAATGAGGAGCTTAACCAAGTATACTCAGAAAGTGATTCGCTCAAACTAAAGGAAGTCGAAATGCTTGCGCTCTGACTCAAGGATTCTGACACACTAAGGCTCTGGCTCTCTTGTTCAGATTGACTGACTGAAATTGACTCACTGAGGCTCAAAGAGAGTGAAGTGCTGACACTCTTGCTCAAGGATTCTGAAAGGCTGAGACTCTGACTAAGGCTTTCAGATTCACTCAAGAAAGTTGACTCACTCAAACTGAAGGAGCTTGACGCACTGAGACTTTCGGCTTCACTCAAGGAAACTGACTCACTCAAGCTGAAAGAAGTGAAGACGCTCACACTCTGACTGAGAGATTCTGAGACACTAATAGACTCGGAAATTGATGTCAATTGGCTTTCCAATTCGGATTGAGCAACAGAGGCACTAACCGACAATGAAGAACTTAACCAAGTATACGCGGCAATGGACTCACTCAGGGAAATTGACTCGCTCAAAGAGATTGACTCACTGAGACTTAGGGAGGCTACTGTCCACTCACTCAAAGATTCTGACAGAGAAAGGGACTGGCTATAGCTAAGTGATTCTGATAGTTGCTGACTCTCCTTGGCTGATTCAGACTCGAAAAGAAGTTGAGAAAAAGCTTCACTCAAAGAGAGAGACTGACTGATGCTCAAAGATTCAGATGCCGAAAGGCTAAGTGAAGTAAACTCAGACTGAGCCAGCCACTCAGAAGTAGAAAGGCTCAGGCTAGTGCTAAGAGAAATCAAGAAAGTATCCGGCTTATTCTCGTTTACTGAAGGTGAATCAGCTTCCTCCCCATAAACTGAATCTGAAAGACTCATAGAAGTCTCTTCTAAGGCACTTAGAGACTCAGATTCTGAAAGGCTCAGACTGGCACTAATGGATTCTGACAGAGAAGCTGACTGACTATCCGCTACCGAAGTTGAAACAAATTCGCTAAGAAGGATAGAAGCTGACTCGGAAAGACTCTCGCTTGCACTGATAGAAGCGGATAGCCATTCACTCTCATAAAGTGAATCTGATTCTGATATGCTGAGGGACTCCGTTTCGAAGATACTCCAGTATTCAGACTCAGAAAGGCTCTCACTTGCACTGATAGAAGCGGATAACCACTCACTCTCATAAAGCGAATCTGACTCTGATATGCTGAGGGACTCAGAGTCGAAAATACTCCAGTATTCAGACTCGGAAAGACTCTCACTGGCACTAATAGAAGCGGATAACCACTCACTCTCATAGAGTGAATCTGATTCTGATATGCTGAGAGATTCCGTTTCGAAGATACTCCAGTATTCAGACTCAGAAAGACTCTCACTGGCACTAATAGAAGCGGATAAGGATTCATCCTCAAGAACCAGCTCAGATTCTGAATCTAACTGATCGATAATGTGAGAAGAGTCTAAAGAATAAGTCTCTAATGAATCATTCTCCCACAGCGAATCTTGAAGAGAACTCTCGCTTGTTGAAACAGAGTCACTATCGAAATGTTCAGCAGACAAACTCATTGAGGTCGAAACGCTCATTGATAAACTTTGACTGACATTTTTTATCAGATCATCTACTACCAAGCTATTGTTGGCTTGAAAATCCTCAAAGTCTTCCATAATAGAAATTGGCTCTGTCTGTGGTTTTAATTCTTCATTAACGCCTAACACAACCTGATTCTGTTCTTGGGGTTTTCGGCTAATCGGTTTTAAGATGGCTGCATCCGGATCATAATAATTATCATCCTCCGTCACCAATCGTTTAAACTTCGATATAACGCGCTTAAACCCCTTTGCTTTTGCTTTATTATTCTTACCCATAAATATACATTTTCTCCCGAATGCAGTTATATCCTTATTATAAAGTCTATAGCACAATCTGTCAAAACTTTAGCCAAAGAAAACCTCTAATTTCCCTGTAGGCTGAACATTGACATAACTAAGTGCCATATTTTTTATAATTTTAAGATTCATGTCTGCATTCATTCTCTTATATGACTCAAAGGCCTCTTTATGAAACTCATATACAGGATTCTTTTGCGCATAACCTTGACTAACCACTAAAGTTTGAAATTGTTGGAGATAGTCAACTTGCTCCACCCAGCAATCATCCACTGCTCTTAACACTGCGATGCGCTGAAGCTGCCCAAACAGTTCTGAATCCTCAATTCTATCGCGTTTTCGCTGGTATTCTTCAATGAAAAGCTTAGATAGAAACTTTTTAACTTGACGAATGTTTGTCACATCTAAATCTCTCGGAATGCCTTGACAATAGTAGCTAATGTTATCCAAAACAAATCGATACAAATCGGCCTGCTCTCTAAATGGATGCTTCTTCATATAGGCGTCCATAGCATCTGATAAAACAGATAAAAAATATTCTAGTTTAAAGTCAGAATGAGCAATAATGTCATTGCGCTTGTTATAAATGATTTGCCGTTGAATTCGGATACTTTCGTCATACTGCTCCGTTGATCGTCTTGAAGCAGCTGCCGCATTATCGCTGTTTCTCTGAGCTTCTGTCACCTCATATTTAATACGAACCGATTTTAGATGAACCTTCTGTTTTTCCTCTGGCTTGGCGACTTCTTTTTGATAAAAATCATTGATCCACTTACTGCCAGTCTTTGTGATAATATCATCTTCAAGTGAAACAAAGAATTTACTTAGTCCAGGCGCACCTTGACGGCCTGCACGACCACGAAGCTGCAAATCCACTCGTTCACTGGACATTCTCTCTGTTCCAATAACCGCCAGTCCGCCTAATTTAGCAACGCCTTCTTCTAAGATAATATCCGTTCCCCGACCAGCCATAGAGGTTGCGACGGTTACCGCAGAACGCCGGCCAGCCTGTGCAATCATCTCTGCTTCTTTTGCTGCATTGTAGGCATTTAGCACGTTATGAGCGATTCCTTCCTGCAACAGGAGCATGGAGTAAATTTCTGACATTCTTACCGATCCTGTCGCAATCAGAACTGGCTGCCCTTTTTTATGTAGTTTTTTAATATAATCCAAAGAAGCATAAAGTTTTTGAGGGATAGTTAGATAGATTTCATCTGGATAATCAATCCGTTGATTGGGTTTTCTAGTTGGTACAACGACCACTCCCAAGTCATACACCTCACGAAATTCATCTTCACAGACCTTCCCTGTACCCGTCATCCCCGCCAATTTAGGAAACATCTTGAACAAATTTTGATAGGTAATAGAGGCCATAGAACGTGTTTCTAAGGAAATCTTCACGCGTTCTCTCGCTTCCAAGGCTTGGTGCAAACCAGATTGGAGTTTATTCCCTTCTAAAACTCGCCCTGTTGCCTCATCCATCAACTTGACTTCGCCATTTTCTACAGTATACTGACGATCTTTTTCAAATAAATGATTGGCCCTTAAGGCCAAATTGATTTGGCGGATCAGTTGGTAGTTATTTGGATCGTAGGCATTTTGTACACGGAAGTATACTTCTGCTTCCTTGACACCTTTTCTCGTCAACCAGACCGAAGTCCGAGTCGAATCCAGTTTGAAATCTTCCCCTTCTTTCAAGGTCTTAACAAACTCATCACAGGTAACAAATAGGTTGGACTGAACCCGTGGAGAGCCCGAGATAATCAGAGGCATTTGCGCGCTGTCTAGAAGTGCTGCATCAACCTCGTCAACCAAACAGAAATAGAACTTAGGCAAAAATTTCTTTGATTTGGATGTTGCTAAATTTTCCTCAAGATAGTCAAAGCCCAGCGCACTATGTGTGGTATAAACGATATCACTTTGATAAATCCGCTGCTTTTGCACAACCTTCAATTTTTTAGCTGGATTTTCTGAAACACCAACCCCAACTGTCATCCCCAAGTAATGAAAGACAGGCCCCATTTGCTTAGCGTCACGCATGGCCAAATACTCATTGGCCGTAACCAAGATGCTGCTGTTTCCAGTCAAAGCATTTAAGTACAAGGGAAGAATTGCTGTTAGTGTTTTGCCCTCTCCCGTCCTCATTTCGGCAATCTGATTGTCTTGCATGACTAAGGCACCTAAGATTTGTACATCGTAAGGGTAGAGCCCCAAGACGCGCTTAGCCGCTTCACGAATGGTGGCATAGGCTTCTGGTAAAATTTCCTGTAGCCTTTCTCCCTTAGAAAGACGGCCTTTAAACCATTGAGTTTTGGACTGTAATTCTTCATCTGACATGGCTGCATAATTGTCAGAAAGCTGATTAATCTTTTCTAAGATTTTTTTATATCGCCTTAGTTTAAAGGAATTAGCTAAATGTAATTTTTTAGGCTTCATTCTTTCTCATCCACTCTTCCGTTTTCTCCAATTCTATTTTTTGAAGCAAAAAGGACTGATCCAACAAATAATCAATTTTGGTTAGTACCCGTGGCCTATTTTTTAGATGGGCATATTCTTTTACTCTAGCTGAATTGAAGCGTTCCAGTAGCAAATCTCTAAATAAAGGATAATTCACCCTATTTCGATAGCGATCAAGAACATGCTGATAATCCAATTCTGGCATGAAATCATCAGTCACCAAAGCATAGGCATTTTCAAATTGCTGGGAGTAAAGCAAGGCTGCCATATTTGAAATCGGCCCATAGCCAGCAAAAGCGACCTTTTCAAAAGAATATTCTCGCGACAGCTTTTCAATTGTTCCAAGCAAGATTTCGAAAAACTCTTTTTCCATATACAAAAGAGCGTCTTTATAGGAAGAATTGACTACCAACAAATTTGGAAAATGTTCCCGAACAATTTCTGGAATGTAGCCCGTCCGATTGAAATCAGGCTCCGTAAAGCAAACGTAAATCGTCTCTTGATTGACGTCCTTATGCAACAATTTCGAAATCCAATAGCGATCGACAGTATAATCTGCCACACCTTCTTCAGCAATATAGATGCTTTCAAACAAGAAACGATGGCAACCTGAACTCACTAATTGAACTTTATAATGATGGGTATTATTAGGAACACGAACGCTCATCGTCTCACCCTGCTTAATAATTTGATTAAAAATCTCCTCATCACGCGCATTCAAAAACTCAATCTTCAAGTAGGTCGAATTTTCAGGAAGAGTCTCCAGATGGCTCCCAAAGATATATTTTTCTCCTCGCTTCAATTCAGGAAGCTGGCTCGTATTTCGTAAAGCCTGATAGTTTGCTTGCGAATGCCATTCATGAATGACTGTACCAGACGGCATGAATTGATTCTCATATAAAACATGCCCATCTGCTAGCAGCTTCACAGACGATCCATATAGATACTGTGATACACTTTGCATATCCCAATAAGCAAAATAGATTTCTTCCTTGTATCTCACGAATCAAACTTCCTTTCAAAACTATTCACTAATAAAGTTTTATATTGATTAAAGAACCATTCGACAATTCCTTGCGTATCATCATTATGTCGGCCAGTCAATCCTTTACTAATGACATTAACGCGATAAGCTCGCTTCCCTAGCTCTTCTAGCATATCAGGGTAGGCCGTACCATCGTAGTCATCATGATACATATAAGACACAATAAATTTCGTCCTTGAAAAATTAGCTTCTTTGAACGATGTCCAGAAGTGCTCATTGAGCTGGGAAATCCCTTCTTCTGAGAGTTCACCTGTCGCACGAAGTACCATGTCTAAAGAGGTAGGGAAACCTCCAGGACGAATCGTGGATTCATTCTCTGCAACATCACCTAAACTCACTATGGGTTTTCCGACAATCACTGCATGAGGCTCTAACTTGGAAGCATAATACAGGGCACCAAAGGTTCCCATTGATAAGCCCGACAAAATTAACTGGTCACTTGTAAAGCCCAATTCATCTAAACAATGACGGATGACTTGAATTAGCTTTTGCTCAAGCTCTTCTGAGCCGAGATAGAAAGCTCCCCCCTCAGAACGCGGATCTCCAATCAGCAAGAAAGGCGATCCCAAATTGTTCATCATCCAGTAGCCCTCAAAACCTTCTGCCGGACGATAGCCAGAGAAATAAATATTGAGAGGTGGCTTCAAATCGCCAGGATGGAAGTAGTAAATCAACTCCTCCCGATTTTTATCCACAACACGATTTCCACCAACCAACAAGTCCCCATATCCCAAATGAGACTGGCGATGGTGGAAAGGTCCAATTTTCACAATGCCTTGCCCTTTTGCTTGGATGCTGACGCTTAGGTAATAAGAATCGCTGGTATCCAAAACAAGAGGCTTCTCAAAAGATTCTTCATCATAAATCCATTCTTGCATAGGAGAATTGCCAACTGGATAACCCTTGATGACATAACGAATTGCGCAATCTTCAGAATTTCTGAACTCTGGCCATAAATCCAAAGGGGCGTCTGCACTCAGAAAGATATTGTACTGATAGGTTGCTACAGTTTGGTAATCCTCACCATATTGGCCACACAGACGGAGATAGTTAGTTCCTTCATAGCTAATCTGGCCTGAGAAGGAGGGATTGACGGCTAGGTGATTAACACTGAGCTTGGTACCACTTTGCTTAGAAGAAAAGCCCCGTGAAAATAGATACAGCATCTGAGCTGGATCTTCAAAAGTAGACTGAACGGCCCTTTTGCGTAAAAGGAATCTCTCCAAGGTTTTTGTAGTGATTTGACAGCGCTCATGATAAAACAAGCGATAAACCTGAATTAAGCTGTCCAATACTGTGATGTACTCAAAATGCTCAACAGTATCTACCAATACAACATCATAGGGCTTAGCAGCCTTCGGTTTCTTCCCATCCTTTTTTAAAATACCAATATCTTCTGGCAAGAGAGACATGATATCTTCTGGTTTAACAAATGTCCATGCGATATTACTAGGAATCTCATATTGGTGCTGCCAATTCTCATTGGCAATCTGTAGGACACTAATTCTGTTCATTTAGCTTTAATTCCTTTATCGTATTTTTCCACATTTCGACAATTTCTCCCCTTGTATACAGCTCAATCCTCTTAACCGAATGCACCAAAGACTGATTCCAATGCTCCAAATCAGTCAGATAGTACAAGAGGGCGTCTTTCAGGCTGGAAATATCATCCATGATCCAACCATTTTCGCCATGCTTCACATAGGAAGAATTATACAAATTCACTTGAGGAATCCCTCCACTGATACCCGCAATTTGAGTTCGTATATCTGCCGGGCTTCCTAAATCCAAGATGACCCGAACATACTTCAGAGCCTTCGCCAAATCGGTATCACTATGAATCACCACAGTATCAATTCGCTCTCTGGGGCTATCATCATCTTCTAAGCGTGGATCACCACTCTTAGCGGCCTTATCTTTGTCAACAAGGAGCAATTTTTCTGCATACTTTGTTGATGATAAAGATTCCTCAAGAAACTGTCGAATAGAAGCTTCTCGACCAAAATCCTGACTCTGCGTCCCAACCAATAAGTCAATCCACTCATGTTGCAACATCATATCAAACAAGGAAGTAAAGACATATTGAAGATGATGTTCTGGTAAAGTATCGAAATTGACATAGATAATCAACTCTTTTTTCCGCTGACTATGCCCAAGATTCAACTGTGTGTCATAAGGTGGTATCTCATAATAAGCAGGAAGTTGCTCTTCTTCTACTTCCCCTACTTGTTCTACAATCTTCTCGATTTTATCCAAGCTATCTACCACAAAAAATGGGGTATCTTTTAAATCAGAGAATAATTGTTCTGTATTCGTAATCGGATAACGATTGCCAAAGAAGGACAGAACAACAAGATGATCCTTCTTAATCTGTTGGAAAAAATGATTATGCTGCACATCTGCTGAAACAATAATCGAATCATCCTTGGTTAAAACAGAAGCCAAATGCTGCTCTAGCTTTTCTTTAACAAGCTCCTCAATATTCTGATAGACATCCTTGGCAAATGTGCCCTGTGCCTCAGGATTGATAATGACCTGCTGGTTATCAGCTGTCAAAAATTCTCTGAATTGCCATATTCCTTGTGCATTCAGATAGTCCTGATAATAAGGCTGATTATGCTCAAAATAGATAATGCTGGAGACAAAGCCACGGTCATCAAAAACAAGCTGATAATCTATCTGATTATTTTCAAAATAGGTAATATCAAAAATATTACCTATTTGTGAAAAATTAATCTGAGCATGAGGTAGGTGATCAACGTGAACATCTACAATAAAAGGAGTATAAAAGATTTCTGCTCCCTGAGGCCATTTCAAATCATCCAAACGAATTTTTCGTGCAGGCACATCTGTCAGACCTTGTATGCTATCAAATAGGTTCCACATTTCATCTGATGAAAGTCTTTGTTGATAAAAGAAAGTTCGGATATGAGGTGAATAATTCAAAATCAGGACAGAGTTGGCTTCTCCTGATTGTTGAAACATCCGCAATAAATTTACGGCATCATCAAACATCATATTTTTCGGTTGCAGATAGAAAGGTAGGGCAGTAGAATACCATTTTCGACCTTGTTTATACCAAGACGGTACAAAGTAAAACATATCCCTCTATTCTCCTTTTACTTCTAGTTCTTTATGATAATAAGTCCCGATTCTTAAGATTCGTATTTCTTCACGCAAGGGCAAGAGCATGCTGATCAAAATGACTAGTGTGCTTGGCAAGGTCAAAAAGAAACTTGGCAAAGGCAAGAAGAAATTAACAAAATAGGGCAGGCCAACATACATGATGAGATAGATAGCTCCTATATTTGATTGCAAAGAAATATAGTGTTTTAACACTTTTAAGGTTTCTTTCCCAGGCTGAATATAGTCAAAATATTCTCCCTGACGCTGCAAGCGCTTGGCAGTCTCTTCTGGTTCCAAATTGATATAGGCAAACAAAATAGCCAAGAGGTAAATTGCAACTAGATAAATAAGGAGACTCAGAGGTTTTGTAAAGTCAAATACATTCCCAATTTTTACTGAAAATCCTTTCCCCGTCCAGTCCAATAATAATTGGAACAACATCAAGACACTTGTTGCATACATAATGGGCATTCCACCAGAAGGAATGAACTTAATTGGCAAATAAGATTTATCATAGTAGCGACTGCTTAACATGATCCGATTAAGAGGCAAGCGTATCTCCGCTTTCTCACATACAACAGCAACAAAAGTCAAAAGAAGATAAGCTATCACCGCAGCAACTAACATCATTCCGCCTCGGAGAGAAGACAGAGATTGACCAATCAAGAGTATTAATTGATTGGCAAACTGGAGCAAAATCCCTGAGATAATGATGATGGTTGACCCTCCCACTCCCTTGCGAGTATTGAGACTTGACAACCAAATAATGATAAAGCTCCCTGTCACAACTGTGGTTAAAACTGCTGCATTATAGAGCCAGTCATCCACGAGGAGTAGAAAACGACCATTTCCTCTATAAGCGGTGTACATAATAGCAAGTCCCTGCACAATCGCAAAGAACAAGGTTAGCATTTTCTGAAAGAAATCCGTCTTTTTGAGAGACCAAGATTGTATATTCCAGCTTTTCTTTAGGTTCATGACTTGCCACACAATCATGGTCGTAATCCAAGGCCCTAATCCTAGAGAAAATACTGAAATCTGTGAGACATCAATCCCTGCCAAAAAATACAAAGAAGCCAAGGGATTGCCTTCCTTCATCCCTAAACCTTCTATACTACTGCTGTAGCCCGGAAGTAAAATATGTCTCCCTAATACATAGATAGCAATGATAAACATTGTAAAGAAGACTCTTTTTATAAAAACATTCTGACGCTTCTTTTTCTTAAGACCAAAGTGCTCCATTTATTATCCTTTATCTGTATTTTGGACTTACCTAGAGCCCTCTTTTTCACATACAAAGCTGTCTTTTAAGCTAAAGACTTAAGAAAGCAAGCCCATTCCATAGAATTATAGATAAGGAATCAACTTGCTTTCTATATTTGATTACAAAATAGGGGAGGTTCGTCCTTTACTCAAAATCTGATCGAATTTTTTCCACCATTTCCTGATAATTCTCATGTGAGAATACTTGCTCAGAAATCCCTTCTGTTTGAACATTATCAAAGGCGTAAACAGGCTTACCAGACTCTTGAAATTCCCTAATCACAGTGTCGAATTTCTGGTCATGATTGATATCTAGATAAATGTCACTGCTCGCAAGTAGATCTCTTAAAGGATAGGGTAAAATCACAGGGTGCAAGCGAACATTTTCATAAGCCATCAGCTTGAGTAACTTATCAGACATCTGTGTATAGGCGGCAATATGAAACAGGCAGTTTGGCAATGCTTTCACTAAATATTCAATTCCCTCTAACCTATCCGAGTTGGTCAAGGTTACGCAGTGGAGAGCAAAGCCCTCATCCCTCTGTTTAATAGTTTTCTCGACACTAAATTCATCTGTTTCGATAATGGTCGACCAATCAAGAGTATTGTAAAACCACCATACTTCACGCAGACGCATGTTGGAAACAGTGTTCCATGGTTTTTGACCAGAAATATAATGCAAAACAGCAGGTAGTGGGGAAAGTGGGATTTCGAAAATCCAGTCATGCTTATCTAGCGCAGCTCCCATGTCAAAACCGATTTGAAAATTGTAAGTATCTTCCAAATCAAGTTTTTTGCCCTCAAACATCAAATTCAAGATAGACTGATCACCTTCAGTAAAATTGGCTAATTCTCGATCTGTCAACTCAACCAATTGCTGAGCCATGTTTTCTTCGCGCCAACGCTTATTATTGATGAGCATCACTCCAGAATTAAAGCCCAAGCCTACTCCATACGTCGCGCGAATCGTTGCTACATAATAATCCTCCATATCCATCTCAAAAAGATGATCCAGATTTCGTGTCACAACAATATCACAATCTAAATATAAGACTCTATCTGCTTCTACATAATTCGGTATAAAATAGCGCCCGTAAGCCATGTAGTTGATGTGAGCATAAGTCCCAGCTTCCCATTTGGATTTTACCTGATCATCAATCTGATCATTGAATAATTTCACATCGTTCAACTGACTACCAGCTGCTTCTACCTTCTGACGCGTATAGTAAAACCATTCTTGAGGAATATCCTGATTGAAAACATAAATATCTAGATTTTTATGATGACAGCACAGAGATTTTATGGTCGTTTCAATCTGTCTGATATACCCATAATCTCCCGAAACCACAATGGCTTTTTTATTTCCCAAAACACTACTCCCACTATGTTTATAATATTCTCTAAAAAATTCACTATTAGGGCTCATTATACCATAAATTCCGCCTTTATTCAAACGCCTTCTTGGAAGCTAGACCTAACTTTTCTAGCCTTACAATAGAGATGAAAGCTAAGCAGGCAAAAAGAAGAAAGCTTGCTATAAACTCTTCTAATATATCCATTCTTTTAAAATCAGACAGCCACCACCTGTAACGTCTTTATATAGGTGCTGATCATCCTATCAAAACTTATAGAATTAGGCCATCCCAAAGAATTAGCAGGCATTCTATTGAGAAAAATGAGAGTGGGACAGAAATCGGTCATTCGTTAGAATTCGATTTCGTCGTCCCACC
>ERZ772962.562-NODE-562-length-20668-cov-7.904526_pt1 | contig 20668 bp, 15 predicted proteins | sample MGYA00580676_ERZ772962 | MGnify/ENA primary metagenome ERZ772962 (study PRJEB29015, sample SAMEA2738049) | human oral metagenome | biome: human oral; feature: human-associated habitat; material: saliva | place: China | collected 2230 ...
GGATGACGATGCGCTGGCCGGTTTCCTTGGCCCAGGCCTGCAGCTTCAGCAGCTCCACCTGCAGACGGAATTTCTCCTTCTCGTAGGTGGCGCGGCGCATCAGGTTCTTGTACGGATACGCGCCGTCACGCCAGTCATCGGCCAGCTCCTCGTCGGGGTTGGCCAGCGAGTGCATCAGCTTCTTGGGCATCTTGCCCTTGAGGGCCTTGCGGATGACCTCCCGGTCGTCGGCCGCTGCACCCTCCAGGATGGCGCGCAGTGCCTTGGCACGCTCCTGCACGGTCTTCTTGTCGACGTTGTCGAGGATGGAACCGACGGCCTCGACCTGTTTTTCCTGAGAGGCCTCGATCTTCTGGCTGGTCACGAATTTTTCCAGGGCCTCTTTCTTCAGGCTGGGCGGCGTGTCGCCCTTGGCCACGCGGCGGACTTCGGTGGGCAGCGGCCCTGCCGGAGCCGCCTTGCGCCGGCGCGGGGCGCCCGTGGCGGCGGCTTTGGGGGGGCTGCGGCGCGCACGTGTCTCGGATGCGCTTTCGGCAGGCGTTGCGACGGCTGGGCTGTCCGAGGCCTTGGGGCCGTCCGCGGTGGCAGATTGGGGGGGACGGGTAGCGTTCTGCATGCAGGAGGTTCCTTGATGGTTCAGAAAGAATAGATATGAATGAATATGCGCCGGCCCGGAAAACGTATCTTGATTCGAGTCAATGGCCGTTGTTTCCCGGGATTCAGCGCAGTGCTCTAGTGCTGCTGAAGGATCCAGTCGACGATGATTTTCAGGTCGCGATCGTTCACATGCGGCTGCGGCGGCATCGGCACTGGCCCCCAGTTCCTGCTGCTTCCCCCGAGGATGCTTGCAGCCAGCTGCCTGCCTGCATCGGGTTGCCCGGCATGACGCCGTCCGATGTCACGGAAGGCAGGCCCCACCACCTTGCGTTCCGGCTGGTGGCAGGATGTGCAGTGGCTGGATTTCAGAACGCGCAGGGCCGTTGCGTCGTCGATGGCCTGGGGGGCAGATGCCTTGTCCTGTGCCGGCGTGCGGGAGGGAACGGCATCCGGTGCTGCTGGTGATGACGGGGCGAACGTGTCGTCGGACACGGGAGGATCCGATGGCAGGACCAGGGTGCCTTCGTCCGGCTTCCCGCCTTCCTCCGCCTGGTCCGTGGAGACTGAGCGCGTCTCCGACGTGGCGGACTGTGCCGTGGCGATCCGGGTGCCTGGCCTGGCCTCTTGTCCGGATGCCGGGGGCTTTCCTGTCCCGGCGGGTGGCGCAGGGGGCTGAGAGTCGCATCCGCCCAGCAGCACAACCGCCATCAGCCAGGGAAACAGCAGGTGGCGGCAGGGCAGGGACAGGGGCTGGCGGGACATGATGAGCCGGGGTGGGGACTCTATATGGCCAGTATATCGACCCCTTCAGCAGGGCGGTCCGATCACACTATCAACTGCTCAAGTTGTATGGAATTCCAACATCACGCAAGGAATTCGGCGCATCAAGGCCAAGTCTTCGCAAAAGAATGACGACGCAATGGGAAAATCACTGAAAAAACGTAGAGGCTTTGTAGATATATCGCCTTATATGTAACTACAGTAAGTGCTGTGAGCCATGAAAGGCTTGACGCTCATCAAACAAGGCATGGCAATTCATTGATTTCAAAGGAAAACGTGTTGTGTATCCCAGTTTTTCACGCAGGTCGCCTGCCTGGCGCTCCAGGTGCGTGTAAGTAGGGTTTACGTTCATTGTGTTTCGTTAAGTTTGGAGAACAGGATTTTTTGGCCCCGGCCCTTAAGCTTCGCCTGTCTTTCAACACAAAGGCCTGAATGACGACGAATCTGGGCGAAATGTCGTATCAATCGACAGTATTTGCAGGTGTCGTGATGAGTCATTCAGTACCCCTCAATCAGGCGGAGAATAACCATCGTGTCTCATGCGACAACCCATCGGGCATCGTCCCGTCGAAAGGTCGTTTCGCGACCGGCCCTGCCGGCGCTGACGGCCCTGTCTGCTGCGCTGCTCGGGCTGACCTCGCTGTCGGCCCAGGCGCAGGACGCCACCCTCTTCAGCGTCGTGCGCAACCCACCCGTGTTTCAGGGTGAGGACAACGTGAACGCCGCGTCCGGCGGTTCCGGCATCCAGGCGCAGGGCAATGTGAGCGAGGCCACGCTGCCACCGGCGCGCCAGCGCAACGTGCGGCTGGATGTCGGCTATGTGGATTCCTACATCTGGGACCCGAACAACGACAAGTACGACCGTGTGCGACTGCGCAGCTATCACGGTGATTCCAGCCGCCCGCTGGTGGCGCCCACCATCGAGATCCAGCCGGGCACGCGGCTGAACGTGAAGCTGACCAACAACCTGGAGCCGGACGCGGATAAGGACTGCAAGGAGGCGAAAGAGAATGACCCGCGGTGCTTCAACGTCACCAACCTGCACACGCACGGCCTGTGGGTCAGCCCCCGGGGCAATGCCGACAACATCTTCCTGAAGGTCGAGCCGGGCCAGTCGCAGCTCTACGAGATTGACGTGCCGACCGACCACCCGGCAGGCACGTTCTGGTATCACAGCCACTTCCACGGTTCCACCGCGCTGCAGGTGTCCAGCGGCATGGCTGGCGCGCTCATCATCCGTGGCAACCGCCTTCCCAGTGGCAACACCAACGGTGACCTGGACACGCTGCTCAAATCCACGGCAGGCACCCGTGTGCAGGAACGGCTGCTGATGCTGCAGCAGATTGCGTATGGCTGCAAGACGGCCGATGGCAAGGCGCTCAAGCGCATGCCTGCCAATGGTGGCGAGAACCAGGGCCAGGGTGCCACGACCACACCATTGCGCTGTGATGACGGCGACGTGGGCACAGTGGACAACTACGACGCCCTGGATGGGCCGAACAGCTGGCGGGATAGTGGCCGCTTCACCACGGTCAACGGCGTGACGCTGCCGCGCTTTGTCGGTGCCGTCGCAGGCCGGCTTGAGCGCTGGCGGATCATCCACGGCGGCGTGCGCGATTCCGTCAACCTGGAATTCCGCAAGGCTGTCCTGAACAACATGCCGGTCAGCGACGTGCGCAACCTCAGTGGCAAGCCGCTGCAGCGCTTCATCAACAACAACTGCACGGGAGCACCGCTCACGCACTACCGCGTGGCCTCCGATGGCCTGACCATGAACAACATGCAGCCGGCCACGCAGACCGCCTTCCAGCCCGGCTATCGCTGGGACCTGGTGACGGTCTTCCCGCAGTCCGGCTTCTACTGCGTGCTGGACAAGTCGCTGCCGGCAGCCGGCGCCGTCAACAACGAGCCGCCGGCCCAGACGCTGATCGGGATCGTGGAAGTGGGCAATGGCGTGAACATGAACGTCACCGACATCCCCAGCTACGTCAAGCAGCAGATGCTGAACCTGGCCAACACCAATGTGCCTGAGTCCGTTCGGGCCAACGTGGTGGCTGACCTGAACGACGGGCTGAAGCTGTCGCGCTACACGCCGCACAAGACGCTGACCGATGCCGACGTCACGGAATCGACGCCGCAGACGGTGACCTATGCCATCGTGCCGAAGAACCCGAACAATCGGGCCGAAGGCCTCAATTTCACGATCGATGGTAAGGTGTTCAGCGAGACGGATGAGCCGCGCACACTGAAGCTGGGCGCCGTGCAGGACTGGATCGTCAAGTCGACCAACGGTGGTCACCCCCACCACGTCCACGTCAACCCGTTCCAGATCGTGTCGATCCTGGACCCGCAGGGCCGCGACGTGAGCGGCATGGACACGCCGGACACGGCCGGATCCACCGGTGGGGTGGCCGACACCCAGTACCGCGGCATGAAGGGCACGTGGCGTGACACGCTGTTCATCAAATCCCTCCCGACCGCAGGAACTGCGGGTCAGTACACGGTCACCGTGCGGACCCAGTACAACCGGTATTGGGGCGACTTCGTGCTGCACTGCCATATCCTTGACCACGAGGACGAGGGCATGATGCAGAAGGTGCGGATCTATGATCCGGCCAACCCGATCGCCACCCGCTTCGGCCCGGTGCCCATCTGCGGCCTGGACGATGGCAAGACCAAGCCTTTCGCGACCAAGTTCAAGAGCCCCTATGGTGTGAGCAACCCGCTCCTGCTGCGCAGCAGCAGCAAGAGCAAGATCCAGGCCAGCATCATGGCGACCCCGGTCGTGCAGTGATATCCCGCAGGCTTCCTGATCGCCCAGGCGACAGGAGCCCGTGACGGGAACCTCTGAAAAGCCCCGGAGGCAGGGAAACCTGTCCCGGGGCTTTTCCTGTCCTGTAGGCCAGGAGGCATTTCCGGGGATCGCCCGGATCGGTGGTGAACAGACGTGTCGGTGTGCGACCTGAGGGCATGAAAAAAGCCCCGGGATACCGGGGCTTCCTGCTGGGGCCAGCGCCGCCCCAGAGGGGGGCGGCGTCACGGCATGCCTCTTTTCAGAGCTCCTTCTCGACCAGCTTGAAGCTGTTCAGGATCGCATCGGCCGAGGCACGCAGCTTGGCCTTCTCATCCTCGCTCAGCGGGGTGTCGAGCACCTGCTCCACGCCGCTCGCACCCAGCACGCTGGGCAGCGACAGCGCCACGCCCTCAATGCCGTACTGGCCGTGCAGGATGCTGGAGACCGGCTGCACCGAATGCTCGTCACGCAGGATGGCTTCGCAGATCCGCGAGGCCGACAGGCCGATGGCGAAGTTGGTGGCTCCCTTGCCGGCGATCACCTTGTAGGCACTGGTCATCACCTGGTGGGCCAGGTCGTCCAGCACGTCCGGAGGGAACACCTGGTGGCCGTTCACGCGGTAGTCGGCGATGGGCACGGCGCCGATCCGGGCCACCGACCACATCGGGAACTCGCTGTCACCGTGCTCGCCGATGATCGAGGCGTGCACGCTGGCCGTGGAGATGCGGGCGCGGTCGGCGATCAGGCGGCGCAGCCGCGATGAATCGAGCACCGTGCCGCTGGAGATCACCCGGCTGGTGGGCAGGCCCGAGATGCGTTGTGCCACCATCGTGAGCACGTCGCACGGGTTGGTCACCAGGATGTAGATCGCGTCGGGCGAGGCTTCCACCAGTTTGGGGATCATCGCCTTCAGGATGCGGGCATTGTCCCTGACCAGCTCCAGCCGGCTCTGGCCCGGGTTCTGCTTGGCGCCGGCGGTGATCACCACGATGTCGCTGCCGCTGGTCACCGCGATGTCGCTGCTGCCGCTCACATGGGGCCAGCCCGTGAAATGCGAACCATGCGCCAGGTCGGCGGCTTCGGCCTCGACCTTGGGCGTGTTGATGTCATACAGGGCGATCTCGTTGGCGACCTGACGGATCAGGGCTGCATAGGCCACGGCCGTGCCGACGGCACCGGCACCGACCACCGAAATCTTTCTTCCTTTTGCCATGTGACTCTCCTGGGGTTTCACAAGGGCCCGGGCCGCCCGGCAGGAGTGCCATTGGCTTTCCGCGACCATACCCACCCCCGATCTGTCCATCGGACAGGCCTGCGGGGGCAGGGCTGTTCCCTATTGTAATTCCCGTTTAACCATGATTGACGATGCCGCATCCGCCATCCGGGTTTTCGGCGACGTCATGGGCCGAACTGTGGCAGTGTCAGCGACGCCAGGCGGCACCGTGGCCGCGTCGCCGGAGATCATCGGCGATAATCCCCGGATGGCAACTCGTTCATCCTCATCCAAAAACGGCGCCGACTACTCCGAAGCCTCCATCCGGGTGCTGAAGGGTCTGGAGCCGGTCCGGCAGCGGCCGGGCATGTACACCCGTACCGAGAACCCGCTGCACATCATCCAGGAAGTCATCGACAACGCGGCCGACGAGGCCCTGGGCGGTTACGCGCGCCACATCGATGTCCGCCTCTTCAAGGATGGCCGCGTCGAGGTCACCGACGACGGTCGGGGCATTCCCGTGGGCCTGCACCCCGACGAGGGCGTGCCGGTCATCGAGATCGTCTTCACCCGGCTGCATGCCGGTGGCAAGTTCGACAAGACCGCGGGTGGCGCCTACAGCTTCTCGGGCGGCCTGCACGGCGTGGGCGTCTCGGTTACCAATGCGTTGTCCCGCCGGCTGGAGGTCACCGTCTGGCGTAAGGGCGACAAGGACGCGGCCGGCACCCGGCTGGCTCACACCATCGCCTTCGCCGATGGCGAGCTGGCCGAGTCCCTGGTGGCCCGGCCGGCCACGCGCGATGAACCTGCGTCCGGTACCCGTGTCACCGTCACGCCCGACCCCAAGTACTTTGACAGCGCCACCATTCCGGTGGCCGAGCTGGAGCGGCTCTTGCGCAGCAAGGCCGTGCTGCTGCCGGGCGTGCGCGTGACGCTCACCCTGGAAAAGACGGGCGAGACCCGTCAGTGGCAGTATGACGAGGGACTGCGCGGCTATCTGCAGGAAGAGCTGGCGCAGGAGCCGGGCGTGGAGCCGCTCGTGCTTTTCGAGGACCAGCAGTACGCCGGACGGGGTGACGACAGCTTTGCCGAAGGTGAGGGCGCCCACTGGGTGGTGGCCTTCACCGAGAACGGACCGCTGGCGCGTGAATCCTACGTGAACCTCATTCCCACGCCTGCGGGCGGCACGCACGAATCCGGTCTGCGCGAGGGGCTCTTCACGGCCATCCGCGGCTTTATCGAGCTGCACAACCTGCAGCCCAAGGGCGTGCGGCTGATGGCCGAGGATGCCTTCGCACGTGCCAGCTTCGTGCTGTCGGCCCGCGTGCTGGACCCGCAGTTTCAGGGCCAGACCAAGGAGCGGCTCAGCTCGCGCGATGCCGTGCGGCTGGTCTCCGGGGCCGTGCGCACCCAGTTCGAGTTCTGGCTCAACCAGCACGTCGACCAGGCCCGGAAGCTGGCCGAGCTGGTCATCCGCCAGGCGCAGGCGCGCCAGCGCTCGGCCCAGAAGGTCGAGAAGCGCAAGGGCTCGGGCGTGGCCGTGCTGCCGGGCAAGCTCACCGACTGCGAGAGCACCGACACCGCGCACAACGAGCTGTTTCTGGTGGAGGGCGATTCCGCCGGCGGCTCGGCCAAGATGGGGCGCGACAAGGAGAACCAGGCCGTGCTGCCGCTGCGCGGCAAGCTGCTCAACACCTGGGAGACCGAGCCCGACCGGCTCTTTGCCAACAACGAGATCCACGACATCGCCGTGGCCATCGGGGTCGATCCGCACCCGCGCGGCGCCAGCCCCGACCTGTCCGGCCTGCGCTACGGCAAGATCTGCATCCTGTCGGACGCCGACGTGGATGGCTCGCACATCCAGGTGCTGCTGCTCACGCTGTTCTTCCGGCACTTCCCGGCGCTCATCGACGCGGGGCACATCTACGTGGCGCGCCCGCCGCTGTACCGGGTGGATGTGCCCGCGCGCGGCAAGCAGCCGCTGCGGAAGATCTACTGCCTGGATGCCCGCGAACTGCAGCACACCGAAGAGAAGCTGCGCAAGGACGGCATGCGCGAGGGCAGCTGGACCGTATCGCGCTTCAAGGGCCTGGGCGAGATGACGGCCGAGCAGTTGTGGGAGACCACCCTGAATCCGGCCACCCGCAGCCTGTCGCAGGTGCGCTATGGCGCCGTGCCCGTGCCCGACACCGAGGCACAGTTCACGCTCCTGATGGGCAAGGGCGAGGCCGCCGGCCGGCGCAGCTGGCTGGAAGAGCACGGCGATCAGGCCCGTGCCGACGTCTGACTGAATTCAACGGGCCGGCTGCGGCTGGCCGACGGATCGAGACTGAATGGATACCGAGATCATCCTCGACGAGGAAGAGAGCACCGATGGCCTGACACTGGCCCGCTATGCCGAGCGGGCCTACCTGGACTACGCCATCTCCACCATCCGTAGCCGTGCGCTGCCCGACGTGAGCGATGGCCAGAAGCCCGTGCAGCGGCGCATCCTGTTTGCCATGCACGAGATGGGGCTGGGGCCTGCTGCCAAGCCGGTCAAGTCGGCCCGGGTGGTGGGTGACGTGCTGGGCAAATATCACCCGCACGGGGATTCCGCCGCCTATGACGCGATGGTGCGCATGGCGCAGGACTTCAGCCTGCGCTACCCGCTGGTCGATGGCCAGGGCAACTTCGGTTCGCGCGATGGCGACGGCGCGGCCGCCATGCGTTACACCGAGGCGCGGCTCACGCAGTACGCCCGCCTGCTGCTCGACGAGATCGACCAGGGCACGGTGGAGTTCGTGCCCAACTACGACGGCTCGGCCACCGAGCCGGAACTGCTGCCGGCGCGGCTGCCGATGATCCTGCTCAACGGCGCCTCGGGCATTGCCGTGGCCATGGCCACCGAGATCCCCTCGCACAACCTGGTGGAGGTGGCCCAGGCCGCCATTGCCCTCATCCGCGATCCGAAGCTGTCGCACGAGGCGCTGATGCAGATCATGCCTGGCCCCGACTTCCCGGGCGGCGGCCAGATCATCAGCAGCAGTGCCGACCTGGCCGAGGCCTACCGCAGCGGCCGGGGTACCATCCGCGTGCGCGCCCGCTATCACATCGAGGAACTGGCCCGGGGCCAGTGGCAGCTGGTTGTCGACGAGCTGCCGCATGGCGTCTCGTCCCAGAAGGTGCTGGAAGAGGTCGAGGAGCTGAGCAACCCGAAGGTGCGCAGCGGCAAGAAGGCCCTCACGCCCGAGCAGCTGCAGGCCAAGTCGCAGATCCTGAACGTGATGGATGCCGTGCGTGACGAAAGCGGCCGCGAGGCTGCCGTGCGCCTGGTCTTCGAGCCCAAGACCTCCCGCATCGAGCAGGCGCTGCTGGTCAACACGCTGCTGGCCTGCACCAGTCTGGAAACCTCGGTGTCCATCAACCTGGTGATGCTGGGTCAGGACAAGCGGCCGCGCCAGAAGACGCTCACCGAGATCCTGCAGGAATGGATCGACTTCCGGCTGCACACCGTGCGCCGGCGCAGCGCCCACCGCCTGGGCAAGGTCGAGGACCGCATCCACATCCTCGAAGGACGGCAGCTGGTACTGCTCAACATCGACGAGGTCATCCGCATCATCCGTGAATCGGACGAACCGAAGCCCGCGCTGATGCAGGCCTTCGGGCTGACCGAGCGCCAGGCCGAGGACATCCTGGAGATCCGCCTGCGCCAGCTGGCACGCCTGGAGGCCATCCGCATCGAGCAGGAGCTGAAGGAGCTCTTTGACGAGCGTAAGAAGCTGCAGGGCCTGCTGGGCAGCGAGGCCACGCTGAAGAAGGCCGTCATCAAGGAGATCGAGGCCGACATCAAGACCTACGGCGACGACCGCCGCACGCTCATCGAGGCTGCCGAGAAGGCCGCTGTCGAAGCCCGTCAGGTGGAAGAGCCTGTCACCGTCATCATCTCGGCCAAGGGCTGGGTGCGGTCCCGTCAGGGGCACGGCCACGATGCCCGGCAGTTCAACTTCAAGACCGGTGACGAGCTGGCCGGTGCATACGAGGTCAAGACCACCGACCAGCTCTATGCCCTGGCCAGCAACGGCCGGGTCTATTCCATTCCCGTGGCAGGACTGCCCTCGGCGCGGGGCGACGGGGTGCCCGTCACCAGCTTCGTCGAGCTGGAGGCCGGTTCCCAGATCCTGCATGCCTTTGCCGCCCCGGCCGATGCGGGCATGCTGCTGGCCACCGAGAAGGGCTTTGGCCTGACCTGTGTGGCCAGTGACTGGCAGAGCCGGATGAAGGCCGGCAAGCATTTCCTCACGCTGGAGGAAGGCGACGTGCCGCTGCCCCCCGTGCTGTTCGACGCCAGCCGCACGGATGCCACCGTCGTCTGCCTGAGTGATGGTCAGGGCGGCGGCGACAAGGGCAGGGTGCTGGCCTACCCCGTGTCCGAGGTGAAGACCCTGCACAAGGGCGGCCGGGGCGTGACCCTGATGGGCCTGGAGAAGAAGGAGAAACTGCGCCAGGTCATCGTCGCGGCCGACACCGGCCTTGTCGTCACCGGCACCGGCCGCATGGCCAAGCCGCAGAGCCGCACGATGAGCACCCGCGAGATCGCCGCCAACACCGGCACCCGCGGCCGCAAGGGCAAGCAGCTTGACCCGCGCTGGAAGGAAGTGCGGCTCTGGCTGCCCGGCACCGAGCCGGTGGCCTGACCCCGCCTGCCATCGGAGGGCGCGTCCGGGATTTTCTTTCCCGCCAGGACCTTGAAAAAGAAGGTGTCGCGCCTATCTGCTTTCCCACGATATCTGCAAACCACCAAGCATCATGAGCGACACCCACAAGGAAACCCTGGGATTCCAGACCGAGATCAAGCAGCTGCTTGATCTGATGATCCACTCCCTCTACAGCAACCGCGACATCTTCCTGCGCGAGCTGATCTCCAACGCCTCCGACGCTTGCGACAAGCTGCGCTTCGAGGCCCTGGACAACGACAAGCTCTATGGTGGCGACAGCGATCTGGGCATCTGGATCGAGACCGACCGCAAGGCGCGCACCATCAGCGTGCGTGACAACGGCGTCGGCATGAACCGTGACGAGGCCGTGAAGAACCTGGGCACCATCGCCCGCTCTGGCACGCGCGAGTTCTTCAGCCAGCTCACCGGCGACCGAGCCCGTGATTCCAACCTCATTGGCCAGTTCGGCGTGGGCTTCTATTCCTCGTTCATCGTGGCCAAGAAGGTCACGGTGGAAAGCCGCCGTGCCGGCGCTGCCGAGGACCAGGCCATCCGCTGGGTGTCCACCGGCGACGGCGAATTCACTATCGAGACCATCACCCGCGCCGATCGCGGCACCACCGTCACGCTGCACCTGCGTGACAACGATGCCGACCCCGAAGAGGGCCATGAATACGACTCGCTGCTGGAGCCCTACAAGCTTCGCCAGCTGGTGCGCAGCTATTCCGACCACATCGCGCTGCCGGTGCGCATGAAGGCCGAGAAGTGGGATGCCGAGAAGCAGGAAATGGTCGAGACCGGTGAGTGGGAGGTCATCAACCAGGCCAAGGCCCTGTGGCAGCGTCCGCGCAACGAGATCACCGAGAAGGAATACGACGAGTTCTATCGTCACATCACCCATGACTTCGAGGGGCCGCTGGCCTACACCCACAACCGGGTGGAAGGGCGTGCCGAGTACACGCAGCTGCTCTACATCCCCAGGCACGCTCCCTTCGACCTGTGGGATCGCCAACAGCGCCACGGCGTGCGCCTGTACGTGCGGCGCGTCTTCATCATGGACGATGCCGAGCAGCTGATCCCGGCCTACCTGCGCTTCGTGCGCGGCGTGGTCGATTCCAGCGACCTGCCGCTCAACGTCTCGCGCGAGATCCTGCAGGAAAGCCGTGACATCCGCCTGATCCGCGAGGGCAACGTCCGGCGCGTGCTCACACTCCTGGAAGACCTGGCCGAGAACCGTCAGGCCGACTACGTCCGCTTCTGGCGTGCCTTCGGGCAGGTGCTGAAGGAGGGCGTGGGCGAGGACGCGAAGAACCGCGAGAAGATCGCCGCGCTGCTGCGTTTCCGCACCACCGGTGAGCCGATCGCCATCACGGTGCCGGCTGCCGAGAACAGGACGTCCGAATCGGCCGGCACCGAGGTCGAGGACGCCGTCATCAAGGGCGAGGGCAACGCCGAACAGGGCGCCGATGCGCTGGATGACGACATCCGCAACGCGGACGGCATGGTCTCGCTGGCCCAGTACAAGGCACGGATGAAGGAAGGCCAGAAGGCCATCTACTACATCACCTCCGACACCGAGGCCGGTGCACGCCAGAGCCCGCATCTGGAGATCTTCCGCAAGAAGGGCATCGAGGTGCTGCTGCTGTCGGACCGGGTGGACGAGTGGATGCTCAGCTACCTGCAGGAATTCGACGGCACGCCGCTGCAGTCGGTGGCGCGTGGCGGGCTGGATCTGGGCGATCTGGAGGACGAGGCCGAGCGCAAGGCCAGCGAGGAAACGGCTGCCGACTTCAAGGACCTGATCGAGCGCCTGAAAGGTACGCTGGGCGAGCGCGTCAAGGACGTGCAGGTCAGCCATCGCCTGACCGATTCGGCCGCCTGCCTGGTGTCCGACAAGGGCGACATGAGCGCCACGCTGGAGCGGATGCTGAAGCAGGCCGGTCAGGACGTGCCCAGCCGCCGTCCCATCCTGGAGATCAACCCCGAGCACCCGCTGGTCAAGCGCCTCAAGCAGGAAGACGGCCGCTTCGACGACTGGTCCAGCCTGCTGTTCGACCAGGCCACACTGGCTGACGGCGGCAAGCTGGAAGATCCGGTCGGCTTCGTGCGCCGCATGAACGACCTGCTGCTGGCTTCGAGCCACTGATCGCGGCTGTCGGCCCCGTGATCGGGGCCGGTGCACGCAAGTCGTAGTAACCTTGCGCCTTCCTGGAGCCATGCTTCGGGGGGCGCATTGTGCATTTTGAAGGAGAGTCCTCGTGGCCGTGAAACGCATCATTACCAACATCAAGGCAGATCGGCTGGAAGACGCTCGGCGTTTCTATGCCGACATCCTGGACATGGACGTGGTGATGGACCACGGCTGGATCGTCACGTACGCCTCGGACGGCCAGATGACGCCGCAGATCAGTATCGCCTGCGAGGGAGGGGCAGGAACACCGGTTCCGGACCTCTCCATCGAAGTCGACAATCTTGACGAGGTCCATCGTCGTGCATTGGTGTCGGGCCTGGCGATTGAGCATGGCCCCGTCACCGAGGCCTGGGGCGTCCGCCGCTTCTTCCTGCGAGATCCTTTCGGACGTCTGGTCAATGTGCTCTGCCACGAATGATGGATCAGGTTCCCTTTACGACCCCGAACAAGCACCCCCATGAGCATCGCTAGTCAGAAGACCGACGGCATCCGGATCAGCACCCGCAGTCCGCGCAAACGTAGCCAGGTGCGGCGGGTGCCTGAGCCCGTCATCAGCTTCTCCGAGCTGGACGGCATCCGCTACCTGCACTTCGGCTCACCCTGGGTGCAGGGCGCCATGGACATCGAGCATCCTGATGAGCTGGTGCTGTCCTACATCCAGGACATGATGGCCTGGCTGCTGTTCCTGGAGCCGCCGGCCCGGGTGCTGCAGCTGGGGCTGGGGGCAGCCGCGCTCACCAAGTTCACCCATCGCCATTGCCCGGACACGGCCACCACGGTGGTGGAGATCAGCCAGCAGCTGCCGTGGGTGGCGCGCCAGTGGTTCGGCCTGCCCCCGGAAGACGACCGGCTGATGCTGGTGCAGGGCGATGCGGCCGACTTTGTCGGTGATCCGGCCAACCGGGAGGGCTTCGGCGTCATCCAGGTGGACCTGTACGACGAGGAGGCGGCCGGCCCCGTGCATGACGGCAGCCGCTTCTATCGAAGCTGCTACCGAAGCCTGGCCGAGCCGGGCATCATGGTGGTCAACCTGTTTGGCCGCCATGCCTCCTTCGCTCGCAGCGAGGAGCGCATCCGTGCCATCTTCCCGCAGGTGCTGCTGCTGGATCCGCAGGACGAGGGCAACCTGGTGCTGCTGGCGCTGAAGGGGCCGCCCCTGCAGGTCAGCCGCCGGCAGCTGATGGCGCGCGCCCGCGTGCTGGAAGAGGATTACGGCCTGCCGGCACGTAAGTGGGCCCGGGCCGTGGCCGATCAGCTGGGGCTCGGTCGATAGCAGCGCCGGGAGAAGGGCGCGGCGGCACCCTTCCCTCGTGTTGTTCGTTCATCCCCGCACGAGGAACCGGCCCCGCACGATGCTCAGCAGCGTGTACAGCCACAGCAGTCCCACCAGTGCGGTGCCGATGCCCCAGAGCCCATGACCCAGCAGCGCCAGTCGCGGATTCAGCACCACCAGGTGCATGCCGCAACCCGCCATGGCGGCCAGGCCGAACGAGAAGCCCCACAGGCTCATGGTGAAGCCGCCTTCCAGCACCCAGGGCAGCAACCGCAGCAGGAAGAGCAGCTGAAGCGTTCCGTAGCCGATCAGCATCAGCGCCACCATGTCCACCTGTCCGCCGTTGATGCCGAAATAGGCGCTGCAGCCCACGAAGGCGGGCGCCAGCTGGATGCCGATGATGCCCCGCACCTTCGGGTCGATGGCTGTTTCCGTGCGCAGTCGTCCCAGGATGGCCGCCTCCAGGCTCATCCATGACAGCACGCCGGCGCCGAAGAACAGGGTGGCGATCTCCGGCTGCCGCATCGCGCTCATGGCCATGGCACTGACGAAGCTGGTGGCCACTGTCGGCAGATAGATGATGGGCGTGGTGGCCTTGGAGGTATGCAGCCCGCGCCACAGGCCGGCCGCGCGGTACATGGCAAAGACCAGCTGGCCAATGATGCCCACATAGATCAGAACCTCGGCCGGAGCCGCGGCATAAGGACGCAGCGACAGGCCGCTCATGATGGTGGTGATGGGGATCAGGCTGATGAAGCAGCACTGCACCATATCCTGGAAATCGGCCCGGAAGGCCGGCCGGAAGGCCAGGAACTTGGTGAACCAGGCCAGCATCAGCAGCAGCCAGACCACACCGGCCAGGGCCAGCAGGCTCTCGCCGGGCCAGGCGGGCGCCTGACCGACCGTGGCAGCGTAGCGCCATGACATGCCCAGCCCCGCCGTGCCCAGGGCAATGCCGAAGTAGCTCAATGGAATGGGAAAGGGTTTGGCAGCGGGCGTGTCGGCCATGGTGTCGGTTGGAAAGAGGAAAAAGGAGAGGGGCCATTTTCCGTCTTCCGGGCAGGCAGGTCCATGACCGCGGTGACTTGTGGTCAATAGAGCGTCTTCAGCGCATTCCAGCCTGTCTTCAATATCAGCGCCCCTACCACCAGGATGAAGGCATGGCGCACGAAGCCTGCACCATAGCGCAGTGCCAGCCGGGAACCGATGAGCGCGCCGGCCACGTTGGCCACCGCCATGGCGGCGCCGACCTGCCACCAGACATGACCGGTGCTGGCAAAGAGCCCCAGTGCCGACAGGTTGGTGGCCATGTTCAGCACCTTGGCGTTGGCCGAGGCCTGCAGGAAATCATGGCCCAGCACCCGCACGAAGAGAAAGACGAAGAAGCTGCCGGTGCCGGGGCCGAAGAATCCGTCATAGAAGCCGATCACCAGCGCGATGATCCCCATCAGCAGCGTCTCGACGCGCTCCGTGTGCAGATTCCGCGCCTCGGTGCCCAGATCCTTGCGGCGCAGCGTGTTGATCAGCACGGCCAGCAGCACCAGCGGCAGCAGCCGGCGCAGGAAGCTGGGGTCGACCTGCGTGACGGCCCAGGCCCCCAGCAGGCTGCCCAGCATCGCGCAGCCAAAGGCCGGCAGCAGGACCGACCAGCGCCGCCGCACCCGCTGTCCGTACTGCCAGGCGGACATGCCCGTGCCCCAGACTGCGGCGCTCTTGTTGGTGCCGAAGAGCGTGGCCGGCGAGGTGTCCGGGAAGGTGGTGAACAGGGCGGGGATCAGGATCAGGCCGCCACCGCCGACGATGGCGTCCACCAGGCCGGCGGCAAAGGAGGCGAGCGTGACGATCAGCCATTCCATGATGCAGGGTCCTGGGAGAGTGGCGGGCAGAAAACGAGTCGGAGAGACTAGCACACACTGTGTCACATTTTGCTTGACGTCAGAAACATCGGGGTCGGCATCGGCGCATGTGTTGTGCACAACCCTCAGGCCACGCGTCCGGAACCTTTGCAGGCATTCCGGCAGAAAGTCGATCATTGCTGTCAAGGCGCGTGCCGGGGGTGTGGCGTACCCGTATAATCCCCGCCTTCAGTCCAAGAGTCAGTCAGTCGGAGAGCCCCCGATGCGTGAAGCGCGTTTCGCAGTACGTCGTCCGTTTCTCAGAATGGCAGCGGCAACGGCCGTGGCCACCGGTGGCCTGCTGGCCGCATCGCTGGCCTTTGCCGATGAGTCGCCTGCCGTCAACGTCGTCACCATCGTCGACCACCAAGCACTGGACGCCTTTCGCGATGGCGCGGCCGAAGCACTGAAGGAGGCCGGCTACGAATCCGGCAAGACGCTGGACTGGACCTTCCAGAGCGCCCAGGGCAACACCGGCACGGTGGCCCAGATTGCCCGCAAGTTCGTGGGCAGCCAGCCCGCGGCCATTCTGGCCATCAGCACTCCGGCCGCACAGGCCGTGGTGGCGGCCACCAAGCAGATTCCGGTGGTCTACGGCGCCGTCACCGACCCGGTCGCGGCCCAGCTCGTCAAGACCATGGGGCCTTCGGGCACCAACGTCACCGGCGTCTCCGATCGCCTGGAGCCCGGTCGTCAGGTCGAGCTCATCCGCAAGATCGTTCCCTCCGTCAAGACGGTCGGCATGATCTACAACCCGGCCGAGGCCAATTCCAAGGTTGCCGTGAACGAGATGAAGGCGGCGCTGTCCAAGGCCGGCATCGAGCTGGTCGAGGCTGCGGCCCCCCGTTCGGTCGATGTGGGTCAGGCGGCGCGCCGGCTGGTGGGCAAGGTCGATCTCATCTACACCGGCACCGACAACAACGTGGTCGCTGCCTATGAAGCGGTGGCCAAGGTGGGCAATGACGCGAAGATCCCGCTGGTGGCGGCCGATACCGGCAGCATCCGGCGCGGCGCCCTGGCGGTGCTCAGCGTCGACTACCGTGATCTGGGCAAGCAGGCCGGCAAGCAGATCGTGCGCATCCTGAAGGGCGAAAAGCCTGGTGACATGGCCAGCGAGACCAGCGAGAACCTGGTGCTCATCCTCAATCTCGAGGCCGCCGGCAAGCAGGGTGTCGAGCTGTCCGCGCAGCTGCAGTCCGAGGCCTCCGAGATCCTGGGGCGCTGACCGTGTCCTTCTATACCCTGTGGGGGTCGCTGGAGATCGGCCTGGTCTTCAGCTTGGTGGCCCTGGGCGTGTTCATCACCTTTCGGGTCCTGAACTTCCCGGACCTGACGGTCGACGGCTCGTTTCCGCTGGGTGCGGCCACGGCCGCCATCCTCATCTCCACCGGTCACAATCCCTTCCTGGCCACAGGTGCCGGCATGCTGGCCGGGGCTGCGGCCGGTCTGGTCACGGGCTGGCTCAACGTCCGGCTCCGCATCATGGACCTGCTGGCAGGCATCCTGGTCATGATCGCGCTCTACTCCATCAACCTGCGGGTGATGGGGGGGCCCAACGTGCCGCTCATCTCCGAGCCCACGGTCTTTTCCTTCCTGCCCGGCTGGCTGCCTGACTATGTCGAGCGCCCGCTGGCCATGCTGCTGCTGGTAGCCGTACTCAAGCTGCTGCTGGATCGCTTCTTTGCCTCCCAGCTGGGGCTGGCACTGCGCGCTACCGGTGCCAATGGCCGCATGGCGCGTGCCCAGGGGGTCAACACGGGCAATGCCGTGCTGCTGGGCATGGCCATTTCCAACGCGCTGGTGGGCCTGGCGGGGGCGCTGTTCGCGCAGAGCCAGGGTGGCGCCGACATCTCCATGGGCATCGGCACCATTGTCATCGGCCTGGCGGCCGTCATCGTCGGTGAAGGCATCCTGCCGGCGCGACGCATCGTCTGGACCACGCTGGCCGTCGTGCTGGGGGCCGTGCTGTACCGGCTGGTCATCGCCATCGCCCTCAACAGCGATTTCATCGGCCTGGAAGCCCAGGACCTGAACCTGATCACGGCCGTCCTGGTGGGGGCCGCGCTGGTGCTGCCGCGCGCCTTCTCCCGCCGCAAGCCCGGCCGTCGCACGACCAAGGCAGGCTGACATCATCATGCTAGACGCCCAGGACCTGCACATCACCTTCAACCCCGGCACCCCCATCGAGAACCCGGTGCTGCGGGGCATGACCCTGTCCATTCCCGAAGGGGAGTTCGTCTCGGTGATCGGCTCCAACGGGGCCGGGAAATCCACCTTCCTCAATGCCATTGCCGGCGATTTGCGTGTCGACAGCGGCACCATCCGGATCAACCACGAGGATGTCACGCGACTGCCCACCTGGGACAGGTCCGAGCGCGTGGCCCGGGTCTTCCAGGACCCAATGGCAGGCACCTGCGAGGCACTCACCATCGAGGAGAACATGGCGCTGGCCCTGGCGCGCGGAAAATCGCGCCGCCTGCGTCGTGCCATCGATCGCCAGACCCGTGAGCTGTTCCGCGAGCGACTGTCCGTGCTGCGCCTGGGACTGGAGAACCGCCTGGGCGACCGCATCGGTCTGCTGTCGGGCGGGCAGCGCCAGGCCGTCAGCCTGCTGATGGCCTCGCTGCGCCCGTCCAGCATCCTGCTGCTGGACGAACATACGGCTGCCCTCGATCCGAAGACGGCCGCCTTCGTGCTCGAACTCACCGACCGGGTGGTCAAGGAAGGCCGTCTCACCACGCTGATGGTCACGCACAGCATGCGCCAGGCACTGGACTACGGTACCCGTACCGTGATGTTGCACCAGGGCCAGGTGGTGCTTGACGTGTCCGGCGAGGAACGCGCCCGGCTTGAGGTGGCGGACCTGCTGGCCATGTTCGAGCGCACCCGTGGCGAGGAGCTCAGCGACGATTCGCTGCTGCTGGGTTGAGGCATCCGGGCGGCCGTCGTGCCGTCCCGTCGTCGTGCCATCGCCTGGCTGCATAGACCGTCCCGTCGGTGCCCAGCGCGGACCGGACACCGGTGCAGGTTGTGTTCCGGCGGGTTTTCATCGTTTCCCAGGGAGAAACCGATCCATGACGACATTTCATCACGCTCTGCGCCGCCGCTTCGTTTTCCGCTCCCTGGCAGCCTGGCTGGCAGCCGGCTCGATGGCGACGGGTGCCATGTCTGCCGCGCTGGCACAGGAGGGCGCTGCCGCGTCCCGGACGCCAACGGGCAAGGTGCCTGCAGCGGTCTCGGTGCTGTCCATTGTTGAGCATCCGTCGCTGGATGCGCTGCGCGACGGCCTGCACGACGAGCTGAAGGACGCGGGCTACCAGGACGGCAAGAGCCTGCACTGGGCCTATCAGAGCGCCCAGGGCAACCAGGGCACGGCCGTGCAGATTGCCCGCAAGTTCGTGGGCGATCGTCCCGACGTGATCGTGCCCATTGCCACGCCGGCAGCGCAGGCAGTGGTCTCGGCCACGCACCAGATTCCGGTCGTCTACAACGCCATCACCGATCCCATCGCCGCACAGATCGTCAAGTCCATGGCCCCCTCGGGCACCAACGTCACCGGCGTGTCCGACAAGCTGGTGGCCGACCGCCAGGTCGCCTTCATCAAGCGGGTGGCTCCGGACGTGAAGCGCGTGGGCATCATCTACAGTCCGGCCGAGGCCAACTCGGTCAGCGCCACGCGCGAGATGAAGGTGGCGCTGGAAAAGCAGGGCATCTCGCTGGTGGAAGTGGCAGCGCCGCGCTCGATCGATGTCGGTCAGGCCGCACAGCGTCTGGTGGGCAAGGTGGATGTCATCTACACCAGCAACGACAACAACGTCATCTCCGCCTATGAATCGGTGATCAAGGTGGCCAATGCGGCGAAGATCCCGCTGATCTGCGCCGATCGCTCCAGCGTGCAACGGGGCGCCACCGGCGCCATGGCCATCGATTACTACCGGATGGGGCGCCAGACCGGCCGGATGGTGCTGCGCATCCTGAACGGTGAAAAGCCTGGCGACATCGCCAGCGAGACCAGCGACAGGCTCGACATCACGCTGAACCTGGACGCTGCCCGCCGCCAGGGGGCCACGCTCTCTCCCGAGCTGAAGGCCGAGGCCAGCGAGATCTTCGGCAAGCCCTGAAACAAAGGCCCCGACCGGAAAACCCGGATCGGGGCCTTTGTTCGATGGCACCCCGAAAGGGGCGCCTCATGACCGGGCCATCCTGTCAGGCGGGGCGAACCATGCCAGAGGACGGCTGCCGTCAGGTCCGAATGCTCAGAGAGCAGCGTCCTTGATCTTCTTCAGGGCGCGCACCTTGATGCGGACCGTGGCCGGCTTGGCGGCGAATTCACGCTCCTGGCCGGTGAACGGGTCGATGCCGCGGCGTTTCTTCTTGGCCGGCACATCGATCACGCCGATCTTCAGCAGACCGGGCAGCGTGAACTCACGGGCACCCTTCTTGTGCACCGAGGCCAGGATGGTCAGTTCCAGCGCGGCCATCACGGCCTTGACGGCCTTGGTCTCAACGCCGGTCTGCTCGGCCAGGTGCTGGGCCAGCCCGGCCTTGGTGAAGGTTTCCTTCACGGGTTTCAGTGCCGGGGCGGCGGCAGCTTTCGCCGATTTGGCAGCAGGTTTGGCTGCAGCCGTTTTCTTCGCGGGGGTTGCTGCCGCACGGGCGGGCTTCTTAGCGGTTGCCATGATGTTTCAGAGCAGGGTTCTCGTAGCGTTCAAAAGGGGTTCGTGCCCTGGGGTCACCTGCTGGAAAACACGGCGCGAGGCTGCATTTTTCACGGCGTTCGTCGTCAGGGCCGACGGTTCAATCTTAGCAATCGGCAGATCGTTCTGGCCACTTGCACAACCGTTTCGTTGGCTGTTGACCGCATTTTCTACGGATTGTTACGACCTGATCCTCAAAAAAACACTGGAAATCATGGCCAATCCTGTGAAACGCCCTGGTTGGCGTTGCGCAGACCCCATCAAATCCAGTGCTTTTGATGTTGCTGTTGCAGGAAACCCCTTCAGGGAAGGGTTTTCCTGTCGTGAACCGGGTACACAAGGTGCGACGCCTGCCGTGCCCGATGCATGCCGTGACCCTGGACCCTCAGCCCCTTCGGTGCGCTGTCCGGGGCAGGGGTCTCATTGCTGGCGTCACTTGTCCTTCTTGCCCAGCCCGAAGGAGCCCCCCAGGGCTGCGCGCAGCTTGTCGGCCATGGCGGAATTGCTGGGGAAACCGCCCCCGCTGCGTCC
>ERZ772962.565-NODE-565-length-20613-cov-7.724925_pt1 | contig 20613 bp, 18 predicted proteins | sample MGYA00580676_ERZ772962 | MGnify/ENA primary metagenome ERZ772962 (study PRJEB29015, sample SAMEA2738049) | human oral metagenome | biome: human oral; feature: human-associated habitat; material: saliva | place: China | collected 2230 ...
CATCGCTTAAACAGCTATAATTTGCAATAAGTCCCATAATTTAATCCTTTCATAAATTCTTCTAACCATTAGAAAAATAAATTTTCCGATTCTGTAACGCTTCCATCATCTTCATGGAAATAGCAGGTATATACTGGTTCACGATGCGCCGCATCATAGAATTTCTGTAAAACAGGTGAAAGTTTCATATCTATGGGCATATGTAAAGCTTTCACAATGGGTTCCCAAAGTTCCATTGGTGAATAGGACATAATATCTAGCTGCTTATTCTGAGCATAGGTATCTAATGTTACCACATCAGAATACTTACGAGAGTCACAATAATCATGCCAACAAATACTAAAAACTATTAAATGAAATAACTCATCCATACTTTCAGCTAAACGGCCAGCAGCACCCTCGCTACTCCAATATCCTATGGAGCCGTCCTCCAATAGATGATATTCACCGCCAGCACCATCTACAGCAAATGCCATCCCCGGCACAGAGAACGTGCAGCGACCCTCAGCGGTATCACGTTCCTCCAGCGCATCTAGCAAGCGAAAATCGAATAGCGTATCAAAATCTTCAGCTAGTTTAGCGTCATTTCGTAATGTTTCTAAATAGTCCATATTGATAACCTCTTATTCTATCGTCTCATTACCGGTTATTTCATCGGACCATGAGCGGCAATAAAATCATCCTTACTCTGTTGTAGTTCTTTTTTAGCGACCATGTACTGTTTCAAGTCAATTTGTCCGTTCTCTTTTTGTTCAGTTAAGTTCTTTTCTTTATTGATAATCCTAATCCAGTCTAATTGTGTACTAAACTCAGTATTAACGCCTTCACTATTTTCTCGTAACGCAAGCAACGCAAAGACTTCATCCATGCCGAGATTAAACATGTCGCTTTCAAAATCGATAGGTTCAAAATAATAGCGAACCACATCCGCACCAAATTCGTCGTTTAATTTCGCCCATTCTGCCCCTGAAAGCACGGTAAAGCCGAGCGTATCGTTCCCTAGACTTTCAGCAAACCAACGTACCTCATAGTCAGGCTTAACAAAGTCATTGAAATATTTGATGGTCACATCTCGATCTTGTTCATCGCCATAAGGAATTTGCAGCTCTTTGTCGCCATTCTTCAATACAATATCGTCACCATAAGGCTTGCCATTACCGACTATTTCAATATCGATAGGCTCAGCCATCATATCATTAAAATAGCGCACTACATCTTCGTCATACTCGCGCCAATCAATCCAGATGATAGCTTCGGAATCGTATAAATCATTTAGATCAATATCATTGGCAAAAAAGCTTCTTAATTCTTTATACAGATTTTCCATCGTCTCTCTCCTATGTATCACTTATTTTTTTAGGTAGTCTACAACACCCGTGTCACCACTTTAATACAACTCTATAAGGTTTCATAAATCACATCTTGTTGAGCCGTAAAATTTTTATCAAAAGATACTAATACATATAGTTGTCCCGCGGTCGATTCGCCCATATCATAACCTAGTGCAAATGCGTCGTAATAACCTGATTTATCTAACATTATATCCGTTAGTGTTAGCACAACAGACTCTTCTTGCGGTATTTCCTTTTGTATGATTTCCTGTGCTAATTGGTCTAATTTATCTAATTGAACATATAGTTGTTCCCACATTGGTAGTGAAAGCACCTCAGCCTCAGTATAATCGGTGCAACTAATATTGAGGTTTTGAAAGGCTTGTCCTACATTCTCTAAACGATTAGTGCCCAATCGGCGAGATACAATGTAAACCCCATACGGTTCTACAGTCCAGCTTTCAACGTTCCATAATGTCATTAATTCAGATTTTATCATTATGATACCCCACTAGTTCGCCACACTCCACTAGTTAGTTCATTATCCTGCAATATCCGCACTAACAGGGTTCCCATCCGCATCAATATTAGCTATGATGCAGTGTCCCCAGAAAATATCGTCATCGTCATAATAGACCTCTATAGTGCCGTCATTGCGGAACGCCAATTCGCCCATTGTAATACGCTTGGCAAATACATCTGCCGTAATCGGATCTTGGTCATCATTGTCGAGCCAATCGTTAGCGAGGTCTAGCAAGTGTTCACTAATGTATATACTAATTCGTTGTTCAAATGCTTTGAAATTTTCAATCTTATTGAAAGCCGATAACGCTACGGTGCAGTTTTCATCAGAACCCTCGTCCACATCAAGGGTGAATGCATAATCATCAATTCTCGCTGTGTAATATTGATACTCTCGATTTAACAGGAAGTCACCCCTGTCAGTATGAAGGTATTTAGGGGTTTTCAAATAAGCCGACAACGCCTCTAACTCGCTATGTTTTGCATGCTCCTCTAACACCTCGAGCACATAATAGCGATTATTCCAAGCCGGGCGCATATAGCCCAAATCCTCTAAGAATTTTGCTTTCTTAACTAACAGTTTATAGACACTGTGCGGCTCAAAAGAATAGCCCCATCTATCATCAAGGCCCTCAATAATCCACGTCAAAATGCCTTCGCTACGGTCAAGCACGCCAGTTCGAGTATCTAGGATAGCATCGGTGGACACTAATGGTCTATGATACTTCTCTAAATAAGGACTCGCCCCATTCGCATCACTACGCGGCAATGCATAGATTTCAAATACTTCCGGCTCAAACTCTGCTTCATATTCTGGTAGACGTACAATACTCATAATACTCTCTCCTATTCATCACATTTATACAGTGCAACCTGTTTACAGTTAAGAATTACGACCTTTTTAGATACGGCCACATTATAATCGTGCCACTATCTCATAATTTTCGTTACATCACAAACGTTCAGCTACATCGATTCTATGTAATAATTCTTTCGCTAGATCTTGGGCTGTTTTGAATTCCTCATTTGAAAGTACCATGAGCACCAAACTATCTGTACCGATGTCCATACCTACTAACTTATGGTTTTTCCACGTGGAATTAAAATGTGCGCACCAGTCCCCAATACATTGACTGTCATCAAATGCGGCTGTATCAATAGATACATCTCCAGTTAAATTTTCATCAGTAGATAGCTTTTTATTATGGATTAACTTCTGCACATAATAAAGAAAATCCTCTAATTCGATTTTCAAAGATAACTCTCTAGCACGACCAGTAGATAGCAACTTCTCATAGAGATTCCACCAGCTATCTTCTAGTTCTTCCATGGAATGTAACTTTGCTTTGGACATGAATGATTTGGCTTGTTTAGCATCGCCTAGCAACAACGTTGCTAACTCTGTAAATGTAGATCGCATCTGATCGATATCTAGATACGCTACTTCTACACACAAACTACAATCAGGTACTCTGCGTTTTTTCACAAAAGCCCGCATCATCTTCACTGCGTCAGGATAACTTACATCAGCCATACGATAGGTCTTGCCATCTATATCTAAGAATAAATCTACTGCATCCTGCTTTTTACCTACACGTGCTTTCATGGCTGTACATCCATCGATGGCATGAGGTGGATATAATTCAACATACATGAAATATCCATCATGCATAGCCTTTAGGGTATTATCTATTCCTACTATATTAAAACCGTTTCGATTGTAACCAGGGCACTTCATATGCCATTCTTCGTAATCATCAAATAGTTTTTCTTGGATCCAATTATAAAAGCTCATATACACTCTCCACTATATACTATTACTTATATGTAATACATATCTTAATACATGTCTTAATATGTATCTTAATTATATCATTATTAAGGAATACTTATAATAAAAGCACCGCACTTTTACATTTAAAAGAAATATATATTATAAAGACACTGTACTTTCATATTTAATAGAAAAAAAATACCCCTATAAGATACGTCTTGTAGGGGTATTAATCACACTATTTGGATTCTTATTTAGGTTCTAATTTATTTAGGTTCTAATTTATTTAGGTTCTAATTTATTTAGATTCTAATTTAGCTGCCAATTCATTATATTTTTGTGCTAATTCATTATACTTTTCAGATAGATCTTTCATATCTTTCTTAAGTTGTGCCGCATCTTCAGTAGTTACCTCTTCAGAGCTTTTACCAAATTTGAAATTAGCACCTAAGCTGATAGTGTTACGACCATTACCAACGGTAGTGGCAGCATTAAACATTGTGTTTTTATTAGGACGGTAGAAAGCACCTAAAGCTGCTGCATTAGCATTTTTATAATTACCAAAGCCAACAGAGTAGGACCATTTATCATGTTTATCGAAATCTAATGGATGCAAGCCAGCGAGTGCTGCAGAAGCCGCTGCTACGCTAGATACTTGTTGATCAGTATACGCTTTAGCTTCATTCAAGCTATTCGCGCCACTATTAATAATACGATTATTTAACGTATTAATATCGCCTTCTATGGTAGTGATACGGTTTTCATGATTATCTACTACATCTTTAATAGCATGCAATTGAGAGCCATTAACTGCATCAGTAGAGGTTGCAGATACGCGGCCTGCCGCTACATTTGTAATGGTACGTTCTGCACCACTATCACCAATGCTCAATGTACCAACTGCATTTCCACCAGCAAAGTTATAGGTTCTGCCGCCGATTACACCGGAACTAGTAGATACAGCTGTGTCAGTAACAGACTTAGCACCAAGTGCAATGCTGTTATCTGTAGCAGCCTTCGCATTCGCACCGATAGCGATGCCATTTTCCTTTGTTGTAGTTGCGCTATGACCGATTGCTAAAGAGTCCTTTTCTGCTGCTTGAGCTAATGTACCAGCAGCAAAGGCACTTTTACCAGCACTAGTAGAATAGTTACCTAATGCTACAGCATCCTCATTAGAAGCTGCAGTCTTAAAGCCTAATGCTGTAGAATACGCACCGCTAGCATTTGCATAAGATCCCACTGCAGTTGTATTCATAGCAGTTGCTTCCGCATTAAAACCAAATGCAGAGGACTGATTACCAGAACCTGTGGAGCTATAACCTACTGCCGTAGCGTAATCATTTTTTGCTTTTGCATTATAGCCAATCGCTGTGCCCATAATGTTATTGGCCTTTGCATTATTACCGATAGCCACAGTATTTTGAGCAGTTGCTTCTGCTTTACGACCAATGGCGTATGCATCATCGTACGTTGCTTTAGCACTATCACCGAAGGCGATAGCATTATTACCTTGCACCTTGGCACCAGTACCACCTACCAAAGCATTATTACCTTTAATGGTATTATTCTTACCTAAAGCCACAGAGTCATGTCCGTCAATACTATTATATGAACCAACTAATAAAGAGTTAATCGCATTGTCATTATTAGCATGGTTAAAGCCGCCTACGATATTATTAGTACCACCAACATTATTGCTAGTACCTACTACCAAGCTGTGAGTAGCAGAGTTTGTATTATACCAACCTGCTACGATACTGCCCGGACCAGATGTAGTATTATTGCGACCAGAAGTGATACTATCAGAAGCAGAAGATCGAACTGTATTCTTGTCACCACCGAGCAATATATTATTTACAGGGGAGAACATATCATTCTCAACTTTGTTATTTCCACCATAAGCAATGGAATTTTGCATACTTAATGGCGCAGCAGTGGTAGCACTAATATCTAAGTTGGATGCTGCAAGTGCTGTTGTAGTAATGCTTGCAGTAATCATAGCCGTTAACAGTAATTCTTTTTTCATTTGGTTTCCCCCTTTTAAGACAATACAAACAATAAACCTAAAAAAAGATTCAAAGCTATCTAATGGAACTTGAATCTTATTGTACCCCTCTATACACTATTCATTGTCAAAATATGAATAAAATATGAATATTACTCTAACATTATAATTCTAGCTCATAAGAATTGCAAGATAATACAATCATAACCACCCGCAGAACGGGTGGTTTGCTCTGGCCCTATAAGGATCTTTCTCTAGTGGTTGCCCTCTAAAGAGGGCATTGAATGATCTGACAACCACTCTATTACCACTGGCTGCCCCCTACTCGGGGGCTTTTATTTTGCCTATTTTACTGGCTCACCCGTAAACGGGTCGGTGTATTCTTTAAAGTTTAATGTATCTTGCGCTATATCCTCTTGTAGTTGATTGCGAATATACTCTTTTATCGCTCCTTCATATCGTCCTACCGTATCCACATAATATCCTCTACACCAGAAATGTCTATTTCCATACTTATATTTTAAATTTGCGTGTTTATCGAATATCATGAGGCTACTTTTACTTTTTAAATATCCCATAAAACTCGATACGCTTAAATGTGGTGGTATCGTTACTAGCATATGAATATGATCCGGACAGCATTCCGCTTCTATTATCTCTACATTTTTTCTCTTACATAAATCTCGTAAGATTTTACCTACATCAGCTTTTATCCGACCATAAATTATTTGTCTTCTATACTTTGGAGCAAAAACAATATGATATTTACATCTCCATTTACTATGTGATAAGCTTTTTACGTCATTCATTGACATTGAACCTCCTATGTTGAAATGTTGTGGTTGCCAGACCAACTTCATTTTATCACTAGGAGGTTCTTTCCTTTTCTCTAAGATTTTTTACTGTCCCCCAGTTTAACTAGGGGTTAGTCATGCCTATTCGGCCTACAAAAAAAGGAAGTTATACCTTAGTCGATAACTTCCTTTTAAACATTTCAAAACTAGCTTTAATTTCTGATTTGACGCAATGCTTCTGGTAACATTTGATCAATTTCTTCGGGTCTAAAAAACTGAAATTCATTCTCTTTCAAGTTTTTCTGAGCACTTTCATATGCTTTGCTATTTGTATTTGGAGCAATCTTATATATATCTAGAGTCTCCTTACCTAACGAATCTCTTTTTACTCTAATACTATTATCATCTAAAATATCAAAGTCAGTAAGCAAGCTTAAATATTTTTCTCTAAGATACCATAAATCATTGATTGTTCTTCTATGTCTAGATATTAACTCTTCTAAATTTTGCTCTCTAAAATATAAATTAAACCCCAATGATATTGTAGCGGCTATCCCCGCAATCAATTGTGAATATGGAATATTCGCTACTATGTCTCCCAAAAAGCCACCTGCTGAGATTGCAGTCATAGCAATCTGTACATTTTTATGGCATCTATCTTTCTTTAAAAGTAGATTTAACATCTCTATATGCGTCGTATATGTATATACAACTTTTCCATAAACTTCACGTATTTGTCCTCTAAGTATAGAGCGATAATCTCCATCACACATTATATTCTATCCTCTCATTATTTTATTTAATACTTTGCCTAAACAGATATAACTATTACTACTATCAATTGCAGAATTACTGCCAGGAGCATATAAGATTGGTGCATACCTCCCATTCATAGTTAAGAGATTATATGACTGAAGTAATACATTTTCAAAAGTTTCATTAGAACAACGACTAGTCTCGCTAGTTCTACACCAATGCCAATTGCCAATTGCCTGATATACAAAAGAATCTATTACAATTCCAGACAAATGATAACTTGAAAAATACTCATCTCGAATCCATCTTAAATATTTACATGTATCAAAGAGTAATCCATTGCTTTGGTCAATACGATTCTTCGCTCTCATGACTTCTTGTTCTCTTTTAGGATTAGTGCTTCTCCAGTTTCCACCCATATTGCTATCCGGATAAACATAACTTACATTACCCAAATAATCAATCTCCTTAAATGCAGGTAATAACTCAAATTTCATTCCATCAGAAAACTGAATAACTACTACCTGACCATCACTATGAATGCTACTACGAGGATATGGAATAAAAATACAATTTTTAACAGCTTGGAGTAATCTAGATTGTCCATTACCTTTTAGCCGGTCATAATGATAATACTCAAACCTAGGCAGTTCGACCAATATATCAATATCACTTGTTGAAATAGCAGTTCCTCGTCCATATGATCCAACATATAAACCATGTAGTTGATCGCTATTACTATTCCAGAATTCCTGATTTATTGCTTTTACTATTTTATGATAACGCTGTGAAATTAGACTTCTAGTAATTAAATCGATTCTATCAAAACTTTTGATTATTTTAGGCAAAGGGTTCACCTCTCTCAGAAGATACCACTGTTATACATTAGTACTCTAAAATTTTCCTCCATAGATTTCTTTCCATTCACTTTTTGCTGAATATTTATATTCATTGTTATATAGTTGTATTGCCTTGATTGATTTATTATACATCTCTAAGGCTTTATTCTGTGTTAAGTATGGATATTTCAAATTCAATACTCTATAAGTCCCAGGAGTAAGCCAAATACCATGCGCATTCTCATACAGATATTTAAAAAAATCTCTAGTTATAAAATCAAAATATAGAAATGGATTTTTATCTATATAGTTAGCATCTAAATAAAAATTATATACAATACTATCTAAAATCTCTCCAGGTATATCCATATTATGAGTTTCTTTCCAACACCGTAACATCCTACATAACTTTTTCATTGTTAAGTTATGCGTCTTATTTCTCGCATTAAAAAACTCTAATTCTAATCTAGGATTCATAGTCTTCCAAGATCCACCATTATTGGTATCAGGATAATAATAGGAGTTATCGTCAAACTTAAATGTAGGAACAATTTCAAATTTTATACCATCTGAAAAATCAATAACTATAACCTGCCCATCTGAAGATATCTTAGAAGTTGAATAAGTTTTCTTAAGCTTATCCTTTACCTCCGATAATAATTGCGATTGTATATTTCCATGTCTACCATCGAATCTTGTCTTAACTGTCCACGGCAACTCTACAACTATATCTATATCACTAGCATATATTGCTGTTCCACGACCATAAGAGCCTACATATAACGAATGATTAATCTCAGAACTAGAATTCCAATACTCTTCATTTATTCTTTTTGTGATAGATTTATACCGTAATCGAACCTTTGAAACTATATCGGTAGACATATATATGCTCTCATAAAACTCTTTAAACCATGTATTTATGTCCATATTTACACACTTTCACAGCTACCAAACCTATATATTAATTATTATTACTAAAATCACTATATAATTTTAGCAATTCAGTAACACAGTCCTCTTCAGTCAGTGAAATATCAAATCCATATGCCGTCATAACGGCTCGATCATTGGCTCTATGAGCTTCCCTTAACTCTTTAGGCATCAAAACAGCATCATAAAGGTCTGCTAAAGAACAATCAGGATATAACTCACGTGCATTAAGAATTTCCTGTGCCGTTTCTTCTATTTTTTTCTTTTGATTTTCATTTAACTGGGGCCATGGAAAGTTATTATATACAATAAAGTTTGAATATCTATAATCACTTTTCAAACGGCCTGCAACAACTCGCATCCAAGCCATATGAACATTTGAATTTAAAACTCCAAAAGTATATAGATCTGCATAAGGCATAAAATATCCAGCGTCACTTATCATGACAGTTGATGATAAGAATCCCATTGGAATATATCTACGACGCTCTGACGATACACGTGGAATAAAAATAAAATTATCATAATCTATATTCTTCTGTGTAATATTTAATAATAAAGATGGATATTCTGCTCCCTTTCTAGTACCTGCATCAGTCGATTTTCTTCTAAAGTTATATACGTTACTGATTCGCTCCTTTACGATTTTACTCTGATTAATTTCTGCAGGTGAAATATCCTTAAGCCAAATAACATATCTTGATTTTCTATTAATAAATTCATAGGCCCCTAAAAATGGACGTATCCAAGATTTAGTGATAGGCTCCTTCGCAATAATTTCATCCTTTTCTTCCTCAGATAAGATTAAATTCCCATCATCATATGTTTTATTACCTAAAATTAATTCAGGAACATTACATAAAGGTTTTGTTCTACGCTTCACAAAAATATCCGGTATTTCAGCTAGATAAGCATTGATATGAGTACAAGGTTTACAGCTTTGATCACTATATAGTAATTTATTCTTTAATTCTTCATAGCTAAACCCGACAATTACACAATGCACATGTGCTTTTAAATTTGCTTCACTATCCCATATAAAACTCTTATAAGCAAAATTTATAATTATTCCTTCTTGCATAAGGGCTTCCCAAAGAATTGGAACTTGTTCTCCCTGAGTAATAGAGTTTGTTGATACAAATGCAGAATGAATATTTGTATCTTTCATATATTCTGCAGACTTTTTATACCATGCAGCAACATAATCCAAAGACTTAGCACTAGAATTTTTATTAAATAATGATAATACCTCCGCTTTTTGCTGTTTATTCATCATCTTTGCACCAACAAATGGTGGATTTCCCATAATATATGATAAAGTATTAGACTTAATTATCTCTTCCCAATCCATATTAAGCGAATTACCTTCATGTATATTTGCATTATTGTGTAACGGTAAAAAATCCATTTCCTTATGAATAATAGATTCTGTCTCTTTAAACATTTGTGCTTCAGCTATCCAAATAGCTGTTTTAGCTACAGCAACAGCAAAATCATTGATTTCTATACCATAAAACTGTTGAATACTAACCTTAATAGGGCTAAATTCCTCTTCATCAAAACCTAATATCCCTGTACCTGATGAATCCGTAATAGTCTCTCTTAAAATATCATTTTCTAATCGACGCAATGATAAATATGCCTCTGTTAAGAAGTTACCAAAACCCGCTGCAGGATCTAACAAGACGCTATCTTTGATACAATGTGCCTATGCAAAAGACGTGGGCTTGATCTCAGGGCTTTTGCGGCTTCCGGAGGGCATAAACCGGCCTGCGGAATTGCTCCGATATAATCTTGCTGTTGCTGTGCTCATTCCGGCTGCGCCTCCTTTCCGCCCCCCTAAAGGACAATCCTTAAAAAGTATGGGTATCCTTAAATTGTATAGGAAACCTTAAAAGGTATACTTGATCATCACATACTTGTTTATTTCTTTTTCTTGGGTATAGGAAGCTCCTCGTACATTGCTTCCAACAGTTCTCGCAGAAACGCCCTATTGTCAACATCATCAACGAGCAGCATTTCCTTCGCACCTTCATATGGCAGTTCCATATCTGCATTCGGTATCATCGCCACAGCAGATTTTGTAGGCTTCACAAGAAAACGGTCATCGTAAATGCCGCCGACAATCTTGCCGCGATAGTAGATTATATATTCTCCCATCATTGCCCGAAAGGCAACATCCTCCAATTCAGACAACTGCTCTAATATGAAATTTAGATATTCTTTGCCAGATGCCATGTCCAACCTCCTTCGTTATCATCCTTTGATATACGGCACAATCACATCGTAGAACTTCTTCGGCCAGTCAGTGTGGAAGTTTGCCATCTGGAGCCAGTCGGTCTCATTCTCGATACTGATATTACTCAGCTGAATGAACACCTTGGAGGATTTGATGTCATCGCTACGGTTCCATTGGAGCGTCGTGCCCAGTGTCGATTCGATCTCTGCCTTGTGCGTGTACAGGCTATCGAAGGCGTCCTTGTTTTCCTGCTTATTACCTCTACCAAGTACGACCTCCACCCGCGCTGCATCATAATTTGCTATGCAACACAGGTAAAACCCGCCAATACCGAAGAAGCTATTGATCCAATTATCCCTCGACGGATTCACATTGGAGAAGGAACCATCTTCGTCGTGCGCCTTCTGAATGTTCGGAAGCGCATACGTCCAGTATTTTCTCCAGAGCTCGTGACGGCTGCCCGGCTCATCAACATTTGCCTCATTCTCGTCACGCAGATAAAACGCCAAGTCTGCTGGATCTTCATCATACAACTTGAACAGGCGGCTCAGGACGGACAGTTTGCTCTGTATGCTAGTGTTAGTCCACACATAGATTCCATCACCAATTTCCAGTGACTTCGTGAACGCATCCGGATTCGTATTGAAGTGAAGCGCAATATTCTCCTCCTCCGACATCGACAGCTTTGTAATTATAGTCTTGTCCTCGGTGCCGTCATACCGGCTGTTCTCCCGGTGCAGTATCAGGAAGATTTTATTCAAAGCATTAGTCGGCAGGTCGCACATCGTCCTGCAGAACAGATAGTTCTATGTCGTCAGGAAAATTTCTGTGACCTGCGCCAGCGTCAGTTTGTTCTCGTTATACAGGCGCAGCACCTCAAGGAAGTACAGCCTTGTTACAGTCGTCTCCAGACGGTTCAAGCAGTCGATGCAGGCATCTAATGCTGCGGAATAGCCTGCTGCTTAACACTCAGGTAATCCCGGATAAAGGCACTCACATCATATTTCGTGCATACCTCGATCTTATTCCAGTATTTTTCGTAGTAGTCCTCCTGCTCCTTAGACGGCAAGCCCATCAGGATGAAGTTCCTGATCTTGTCACCTTCGCTGAGGTCAAGACCGGTCGAGTTCAGACTTTCAAAAATGAGCTGTGGATTGTCGTCCATATCCAGCCGGATGTCGACAATCTCCAAACAGCAAATCGCATCGTAAAGCTAATCAATAGTAATTTCTTGCTTCTGAATCCGGTCATAGAAATAATCGTAGTTCACGGTCAGATTGGACTCGCGAATATGCTCCGTAGGATCAGAGAACAGTTTTCCGAAAGCAGTCTGGTCATTTTTGACCGGCTTGAGCTTGATACGGGTATCCTCCGGCTTCCATTTGTCCACGAGGTATTCCTCGAAAATCCGCTACTTGAGATTAGCGGTCTCCGGCACGATGATTTCCTTATCAATCAGGTTATACATAGCAAGGAACAGCAGCAATACCGTCGTGAGGCGCTACTGGTCATCGATAATCAGGAACTCCTCATTATGGCCGTCCGGATTGTAAACGGAAACGAGGCTCCCGAAGAAGTGACTCTTCCGGTGTCCCTTGATGATTTTTACAAGGTCATCGTACAGCTACTTGCAGTTCTCTGTCTTCCAGTCATAATTCCTCTGGTGCACCGGGATGACGAAGCGCTTGTCGGAGCTCTCCATGTATTTAACAAATTTACATTCTGAACCTTTCATCTATCGTCAGTCCTCCTTCTTAGCTCCGTATGGTGCTGGATTTTCTGCCACCATTGAAACCGGAGGCTCATAGCCAAATGAATCTACTTTTCCTGTGCCGGGCTTAGGTGTGGTCGGCTTTTGGTATGTAGCATTGAAAATCAAATCCAACAGCCAACCCCTGAAGTCCTGGTTCCTCCGACTCCAGGTATCGCCTTGATAAGCAGTATAAAGTTCCATGCCGCTGGACATGTTACGGAGGATTGCCTCCCAAGTGGCGCGTTCACTCTCATCGCGGGCATTCTGGATATCTGAGAACTGCATTGCATTCTGATAGCGCTCGTCCTTCTTGACCTCTTCAGCAATTTCCTGAATCTGCTTCTTAATCTTGTCCTCATCTGTCCAGTCGCAATTTCCCCAAACATCATGGAACGATTCGAGAATATGCGTGAGCACATCCATCTCCGGAACCGGTATGCCAATGTCCGTCTGAACCGGCACTGGCTTTACCTCTGCATCCTCATTGGCCAGCGAGATTGACATGGTCTGCTGGGCAACGACTCGATAGCTGTCAAGATCGACGCTCTCAATTATTTTCTTATAGTCATCGTTTTCGTCGCCTACCTTCGGCAGCTTCGGCACGAGAAGTGTCAGGAAAATAGACAACTTCTCCCAGTCCAGAGAACCATACGGCAGAATGGACGAAAGGAAATTATAAGTACGCACAAATCCCTTTGCACTCTTTTTGAACTCCACCTTGTCGTCATATTCCAGAGCCTTAAACAGCTCGACACACCTGTCAATGATCGGATCAAGCTGCTCCCGGTCTGCATTATTCAAGTAGAGCTCTACAAACGTGTTCACATCATCGTCGGTATAGACCTGCATAGGCTCCATATTGTCAATCAGGTCATTCAGCTTATTTGCATCCGTCTCACCGGAAAGAACCGTGGTCTTATAGTACCGCTCGAAGGACTTCTGGATGTCCGCTGGATTATTGATGAAATCCAGCACGAAGGTATCTGTCTTATATGGAGCGCAACGATTCAATCGAGACAGCGTCTGCACTGCCTTTATATCAAACAACTTCTTATCCACATACATCGTCTGCAGAAGCGGCTCATCATAGCCGGTCTGGAATTTGTCTGCCACGACCATAATACGATACGGATCTTTGCGGAACTCCTTCTCAATCTTTGCGCTCGGAAATCCGTTGATCTTTGCTTCGGTGTAAGTTTCACCATTATAGCGAGCTTCACCGGAAAAAGCGATCATCGGCTTATACTGGCTCTTGCGCTCCTCCAGCTCTTTTTTGATAGCAAAGTAGTATTCAATAGCTCTCTGAATCTGATGGGTAACGACCATTGCGCGAGCCTTACCTTTAATCTTCATGCGAACATTATTATAAAAATGCTCGACGATGATACCCGCCTTTTCCTCTATGGCGTGAGGATTACTTTCCACATAAGAGCGCAGGATTTTATTCGCTCTCTTCTTATCAAAGAGCGGATCATCATTGACAGTCTTAATCAAATGGTAGTAGCTCTGATATGGCGTATAGTATTTCAGAACATCAAGGATGAACTTCTCCTCTATGGCCTGTTTCATCGTATACACATCGTGCGGCTTGGCCTTCTTCGTCCCATCCTCATTTAAGATCGGATTGCCGTTTTCATCAGTTATAATCTCACCGAACATTTCAAGCGTCTTATTTTTCGGTGTGGCAGTGAAAGCAAAATAGCTCGCGTTCTCTGCCGTTTTCTTACCCTCGATGATTGTGTTGATCTTATCCTCAAAATCATCATCGTCGGTGTAGACATTGCCCGAAATAACGATATTCATCTTTGCAGCAAGGCTGCCGTTCTGGCTCGAATGTGCCTCATCGATAATAATCGCGAAGGTACGATTCTTGTATGCCGTAGAAATATCGTTTAGGATAAATTGGAACTTATGAACGATGGAAATTATGATCTTCTTGCCCTCGTCCAGCAGCGTGTGCAAATCAGACGCAGACTTTGCCCATCCCACCGTGGAGGACACCTGCGTGAATTGCTTTATTGTATTCCTGATCTGCTTATCGAGGTTGATACGGTCAGTAACCACGATAACAGTATCAAAGATATTCTTGCCGCCGTTTTGAAGCGTGACAAGCTGATGGGCAAGCCAAGCTATGGAGTTAGACTTTCCGCTGCCCGCGCTATGCTGAATAAGGTAACGCTGCCCGGCACCTTCCTTCTTAGCGCGATCGAGGAGCATCGTCACCGCCTTCAGCTGGTGGTACCTTGGGAATATCTGTTTGTAGGAAGTTTTTCCGGTATCCTCGTCCTTATCCGCAACAATCTGGACATAGTTCTCCAGAATCTTGGGGAACTCCCTCTTTGTCAGGATGTCCTTCCAAAGGTAATCCGTCTTGATTCCATTCGGATTTGGAGGATTACCTGCGCCGTCCTCGAAACCCTTGTTGAAAGGCATGAAATATGAGTCGTCCTTCTTAAGCTCCGTACACATCATGATTTCGTTATCATCAACAGCAAAATGCACGATGCAGCGCTTAAAACTGAACAGTTTCTCCGCAGGGTCTCTATCTGTTTTATACTGTTTTACCGCATCAGCGGTATTCTGCAGTGTGAACTGATTCTTCAGCTCCATAGTAATGACCGGGAGACCGTTCAGGAAAATGCAGAGGTCAAGTGCAAGGCGACCATATTCCTTGGAATACTGCAGCTGACGAATCACGCTAAAAATATTCTCGTCATACAGCTCCTGCGCCCGTTGGTTTCCCTTGCTAGGAAGTACCTGATAGAACTCCAGCGTCTTATTCTTGTATTTAAAACCTTTTCTGAGTATCTCAATAACACCTTGGTCGGACAGCTTCCGACTAAGTCTCTCCAGAAACTTTTTCTTTTCTGCCGGTGTATCGAGTATGCGCAGCTCCGCTAAATCTCGTGGCTGTGTGCTTTGCAAATAGCGAAACAAACGCTCCTCATCAATCGCATAGTCTTGATTGTAGTCAGCGTTCGTCCCTTGCTCATAACCGTTTTCGTTAACAAGCCAGTTAACGATGAGAGCCTCGAAGCCATTCTCCTTAGTGTTACTTGGCATTATTCATCGACCTCCTCATCTACAGTCTCAACTTCTTCTGAGTCATCGTCTTCCGATATATCGTCATCAGTATCGGAAGTTTCGGTTTCATATTCAGGTATCTCAATATCTCGCACGTCAACTTTTCCTGTTACGACATCAGAAATCGTCCTTACCCGTAGTTCCTGAATATAGGTAATTTCATCATTCAAGCTATCTATCAGCTTTTCTATCTTTTCCTGCTCAGAATAGCAGTAATCAACAATGGCCTGCTGTTCGTCCAGCGGAGGAAGCGAAATTGTCATCCTTCGAATATCTGCATATCCTATACTCTGACGAACGCCTCCTCCCATTCCATAGAACACCTTACTCACATCATAGGCATGGAGCATCAGATATAAATACTCAGGCAAAATGTTGTCACGCGGTTTCAAGCATGTATAAGCTGAAGTTATTATTCCTGTTTCTGTGGCAAGCCCTACACGCAAACTCTTGTGATCATTCTGCAGATCTGTAAGCCTTAAAATAACGTTGCCATCATTTACGATCTGATAGGTGTCAAATGAAGCAGGAAGTAATCCTCCCTTTGTGTTGATATCCTTGCGTTTAATTTTTCCGTAACTTAACGACAGTAAATTCTGATGATGAACAGTTTTATTTGGGATTTTCTGTTCTGATGCAATCTGGAACAGCATAAGCTCTTCCCAATGCGCAGGAATCTCCTTAACAAAACTTATCGTGCTCGATTTTTTTCTCACGTCTTCATCAAGCCCAGATGTTATTGCTTTAACAATTATCGAGTGCTTAAGCTCGTTAAGATAATCAATCTCATTTCGAGTCTCCTTGATAAATCGGTGCATTTCGCCTATTTTCCAATTAAGAAAATCCACTATTTTATCTTGTTCGTCTTTAGGCGGCACAGCTAAAATGACCGCTTTCATATAAGGCACATAAATTTGACGCTGTATCGATCCCACGCCTTTGGAGGCAAGTACAAACTGATCTACCACGGCTCTATCTCTTACGAGGTAGTTCATAAATTCCGGATTGAGCACCCTTGGATTTCGCGGCTCCCAAATGTAATAGGCAGGGCTTATAATACCTCTATATTTGGAGACACCGACAGAGCCGCGCCAAGCCTGTTGATTATTCAGCACAAAATCATCTGGCTCAACAAGCTGGTATTTTGATGTATTATCACTCGGCTTATGAACTTGCTTTCCTGTTGAATCAGAATATCGTATTACTCCTCTATTAAGATAAACAGATAAAAGCTCCTCACCATCATTATTTTGAACAGACTTAAGTCTGTACCATTGCATCAGCTTCTTTTCTTCCCAATGTGCTGGGATTATCCTTTCAAAGGGAGACAAAGATTTTTTATAGTCTGTATATTGTTTGATCATCATCTCACCTCTTGTATGATTGAAGCCAACAGCCCATCAGTGCTCTTATCCACACTTTTTATATCAGCAATAATCTGAGAAGGCTCACGTATCTCAGCCGGCTTATAAAAATATTTTGTGAAAGTCAACTCATACCCAAGCACTGCAGAGTCAATATCAATCCAAGCATCTGGGACGTAAGGTGCAATTTCATTCTCAAAGAAAGCCGTCATCCCTCCTTCATATAAGAGCGGAACCTGCTCGCTATCTTTTAATTTCTTATCCTGTTCAAGATTTCCTTTAGCATCCTTGACGGGAACAGCATTCTCATCAATTTCCGTAAAACAATCCCTTAACGCTTTTTTACGCTTCGCTGTAATCTTTATACCTTTAGAAGATGCAGCACCAAGGATCCATTCCATGAAAGCGTTAAAATCGTAAGCTGTATCTGATTTACACTCAGCACGATAGTCTGTGACAAGCGAAATTAGATTTTCATCTTTTATTTCCGTCCTTGTCTTCTCAATCTGGTCATGCGATAAGTTCACCTTTAACCTTAATGGTCTCAGGATGTCAACTGAATAATATCCAAATTCTTCATTCTTAAAGACCTTGCTATAATTAGGATCAGCCTTGTCGTACTTGAGATAGTAGTCAATTATCTGCCTCCGAATATCTGGTGCAATTTCACAATTTTTCTCACCGATATTTTTCCTTAACGTGGACTTTAATGAAGTAGCATCTATCAATTGAACAAAGCCCCTCCTATTAGGAGCCTTGTTATTTGTAATGATCCACAGGTATGTTCCAATCCCGGTGTTGTAAAACATATTTTCCGGTAAGGCTACAATTGCTTCAAGTAAATCATTTTCTATGATATACCTCCGCAAATTACTTGCTCCACTTCCTGCACCCCCAGTCGAAATTGACGAGCTGTTATGTACCTCAACAATGCGACTTCCAAGCTCTGTTTTTTGCTTCATTTTACTAATGTTGTTTGCAAGAAACAGCATCTGAGGATCACCAATATCTGGAACAAATGAGTATTCTGGATTGCCGTCATAATCTATCAAAAATCTGGCATCCGTGATTTCCTCTTTCTTGATATCGCCCCACGCTTTAAGCTCAGATTTCCACGGAGTTCCGAAAGGCGGATTTGAAAGCATAAAGTCAAACTCATCCTTCGGGAAACCGTCATTAGAGATAGTGGAGCCAAAGAAGATATTGTTGACCTGCGTGCCCTCACCCTTAAGCAGCATATCAGCGCAGGCGATGGCATACGTCTCGTCAAAGTTCTCCTGACCGAACAGGTTGATGGAGACCTTCTTGCCGCGACGCTCCGCAAGATCCTGAATGCAGGACTCACCGACGGTGAGCATGCCTCCTGTGCCACAGGCTCCGTCATAGATTCTGTATGTGGTACTCTGAATTTTATCCTGAATCGGGATAAAGGCAAGGTCGGCCATAAGCTCGATAATGTCTCGCGGCGTAAAGTGACGTCCGGCATCCGTTACGTTCGTCTGCTCGTTGAACATGCGGATAACCTCTTCAAACAGGGTACCCATCGTATGATTATCAAGCGCCTCCAGCTTTTCGGAGCCATCCTCATTCAGAACAGGCTTATTGCTGAGGTTGATGCTTGGATCGACAAATTTCTCAATGAGCAGCCCAAGCCTATCCTGCTCGGAAAGACGCGGAATCTGATCTCGGAAATGGAATTTGTTAATGATTTCCTGCACATTCTTAGAGAATCCATCGAGGTAGTCGATGAAGTCCTTCCGGAGCTGCTGCTGATTCGTTCTGGACTTCAGGTCGCGCAGTGTGAAGTCAGACTTGTTCACAAAGGCCTGTCCAGCTATACCGCAGAGCGCAGGATCAATATCAACAGTGACTCCGTCCCTCTCGAACTTCTTCTTTGCCGCTACCACTTCATCATGCTTCGGTTCTAAAACCGCATCAAAACGACGGATGACCAGCATCGGAAGAATAACCTTCCTGTAGTCGCCCACATCATATACATCTACAAGGCAATCGTTAGCGATTCCCCAGATAAAGGATTTCAACGCATTATAAGTTGACTGATTCATATTTAAAAAGCTCCTTATCTATTTATTATCTTTGCCACCCATTTATTCCACATTCTTCGAATCATCGGGCACCATTTCCATGATGTCTCCAACATCACAGTTCAGGGCAGTACAAATCTTCGACAGGATTTCGGTACTGACATTTTCATCCTTGCCAAGTTTCGCAAGTGTCGTAGTGCTAATTCCGCTGGCAGCTCTCAAGTCCTTCTTCTTCATATTTTTATCAATCAATAATTTCCATAATTTCTTATAGCTGACTGCCATGTATTCTCCTCCTAACCATTAGTGTCCTATCGGCAAAAGACGCCTTATAAATTATAGCACATTCGGAAGAAAAATATAACCCAATTTCAGATTTATAATTTTTATTTACGCATTTTTAATCTCTTTTATCGCAATAAAAATACACCCTCCAATTAGACCGTATGCCTCCCGCCACTCCTATGCGTCAGGATATAGGCCATTTTTCCATATTTCTCTGGAACGCCTCTCCAACTGGTACCGAGAGCGAGTGCTGCCGGTCAAAGAAAATTTAAATCACAAAAATAATAGTTCATCTAAAATACATTTATATTTTGATTGATTAATATAACTAAGACTTAATATAGTCAAAAAATAGCCTTCATTACAAAAATGTAATGAAGGCTATTCCAACTTAATATTATTTTGGTGCGCCTAGAGGGAATCGAACCCCCAACCTACAGTTTAGGAAACTGCTGCTCTATCCTACTGAGCTATAGACGCATGTATACTTTATTATATCGTTTTTAATAAAGTATACGCAAGGCGTCCTTATTGTTGTAGGTATTGGTTATTTACTTGTTTTTGTTCTTCTGGGCTAAGATTTTGGTAGCCGTTAGCTAATGCACTTACCCAAGATCCATAGGCTGGGTTTGGAAATACTACAAAGGTAGTACCAAAGTCTTCTTTATGAGCATCGATGATGCCATTTCTTTCAGCTAGTGTCTTACCTTTTGTGCCAATTGGGAAATCACCAGCGTTATCGCCCATGTATAGAACGACATAATATTTTTTAGCAATCGCATCAAAGCGAGGTTGTTTGTCAGAGTCTTTTTCGAATAGTAGTACATGGTCTTTATCAACAGATGGGAATCCTAGTTCTTTAAAGTTCTGTATCGTTACATCAAGG
>ERZ772962.566-NODE-566-length-20580-cov-9.432448_pt1 | contig 20580 bp, 20 predicted proteins | sample MGYA00580676_ERZ772962 | MGnify/ENA primary metagenome ERZ772962 (study PRJEB29015, sample SAMEA2738049) | human oral metagenome | biome: human oral; feature: human-associated habitat; material: saliva | place: China | collected 2230 ...
CATCGGCGGCGCTGGATCGTGGCATGTCTTCCTTACGTACAAAGTGTATGTATGCTGGCTGTATACAAGCATAGTGTATGTAAAGGAGCGTCCCGTGGCTCTTACGAGCATCTATCCGGTCCTCATGTCCGCCGATGTCGCGGCGGCGGCTGATTTCTACAGGCAGGTCTTCGGGTTCGACACAACCTTTGAGAGCGACTGGTACATCAGCCTGCGATGCGGTCAGTCGGAGCTGGCCATCATCGCTCACGACCACGAATCCATTCCTGCACAAGCCCGGGCCCTGCCTCGAGGCGTGTTGCTGAACATCGAACTGGATGATGTGGACACTCTCCATGCGCAGGTCATTGGAATGGGCCTGGAACCGGTCCTGCCCCTGAGGGATGAGCCATGGGGACAGCGGCACTTCATCATTGAGGGGCCTGACGGCGTTGTGGTTGACGTCATCCGCCCCATTGAGCCGAGCGCGGAATTTGTGGCCTCGTACAGCTAGAACCGCGAGGTTCCGAGAATCCAGTTGAACACCCGAGCAACGCCATGTGAGGAGAGCCCTGGTGGGGCCGACTTGCGGTTGACGGTGCGTCACCTGCGAGTCTCGGGCGCATGAAAATCACCGTACTCGATTCGTTGGCGGCGACCCGGGAGATCCTGGATGTCCCCATCGCCGATCGCCCTGACCTCATCCGTCGCATGCGATCCCCCATGGACGGCATGTACCCGTTCATTCCCGGAGGCCCGGACCGGTTCGCCATGCACGAAAGAACCTTCGGTTTCCCGGTCGAAGGGGCCGATGAGCAGCTGCGCGCCGGGCTGGGGGAGCTGGAGGAGGCGCGGGTCCGGGAGCGTGTGGAGGCGGGGATCCACCAGGCGGCCCGGGCGCTCACCGCGGCCGATCCCGGCCTGGTTCTCCCCGGGGAGCTGACCGTGCTGGTGACCCTGGGCGACCCAACGGACAACCACTTCATGGAGGAGATCCAAGGGCTGTCGGCATTCGGCGGAATCCCCGGATTCATCGAGCTGACGTTGTGGCCGAACCGCGTGGTGTGCGACCGGATCGAGGCCATCGCCGCCCACGAGTTCCACCACAACGTCCGCTACGGACAAGGCGGTATCGTCTGGGATCCGATGGCGGTTGCCCTCGGCGAGCAGATCGTCGCCGAGGGGCTGGCCGACGCCTTCGCCAGGGAACTCCACGGCCGGCGCGGTTACACGCACTTCGCGGTGCCCTGCCTGGGAGACGACGCCGCCGTGGCGAAGGTGATCTCCGGCATGGAGATCACGGGAATGCAGAACTTCACCCCCTGGGTGCTCGGCGACGCCTCCGCCAGGAGATTCGGTGCCGCACCGGTGGGATTGCCGACCGGAGCGGGATACGCAGCGGGGAACCGGATCGTCGACGCATACCTGGAGCGGTGCGGAACCACCGCCGCGGCCTCGGTGCACACGGATTGGAGAGTCGTCGCTGAGGCCGGTGTGGCAGCCTTGGACGTGACGAACCGCTTCGGGGGATAAGGGGCATGTGGTGGAGTGGCCGACCGGGGAACTGGCAAGACGCGCTGGCATCTCGACCCGGACGCTGCGTCACTATGACCAGATCGGTCTCCTGCCCCCGACCCGGACCTCCGGTTCCGGGCTGCGTTTCTACGACGCCTGGGCCGTCGCGCGACTCCAACGCATCCTGCTGCTCCGCGAAACCGGAATGCCGTTGGCCGGCATCGCCGAACTCCTGGATGGCGAAACGGAGGGCCAGGAGGACGAGGCACTCGAGGAACAGATCCGGCGGCTGCACCGGGAACGGGACGCCCTGGACCGGAAGATCCGGGCCGTGGAACACCTTCTCGAGGCGCGCCGTGAAGGGAGGGCGCCGAAACCGGACGTGCTGCTCGACGGGTTCAACGACCTTCATGAGGAAGAGGTGGTCGCGCGCTGGGGCCGCGAGGCCTACCAGGCGGGCCATGACTGGTGGCACGGCAAGACCCTCGCCCAACAGCAGGCGTGGAAGAAGCGCTCGGAACGGCTCGTCGCCGACTGGGTTCGCGCCCAGCGGGCCGGGGCCACGCTGGACTCCCCGGAGGTGCGTCGGCTCGTGGACCGGCACGTGGCCTGGCTCGGTGAGATCCCGGGAACCCCGACGCACACCGGCGACAGGGAACGCTCATCGGCCATGATCCGCGGGCTCGCCCACATGTACGTGCAGGACCCCGCGATGCGGCACGCATTCGGGGGACGGGCCGGAGCCGAGTTCGTCCGCGACGCGCTCCTGCTGCACATCGATGAGGAACAGGAATGAAGACACCCGGAGCCGGTGTCCCGCGTCCCGGCATGAAAGGCTTCGGACATGCGAATCATCATTGGTGCTCCGAGCAACGGAGCCGTGCTGAAGGAAGCGCTCAAGGAGAAACTTGCGGGCGACGAACGGGTGAGTGCCCTGGTGGACCTGTCCACGCCGGACATCACCTACCCGGAGCTTTCCTTCCAGGCGGGCCGGGCCATCGCGGAGGGAAGAGCCGACCGGGGCATCCTCGTGTGCGGCACCGGCATCGGCACCGCCATCGCCGCCAACAAGGTGCCGGGAATACGGGCCGCGACCGCCCACGACCTGCTGACCGTCCGGGGATCGGTGGAGAACTACGACGCCCAGATCCTGTGCATGGGCCAGAACGTCATAGCGGCACCGGCGGCCTGGGCCCTGGTGGACATCTGGCTCGACCTGCGTCACGACCCGGCGAGCAGCTACGGTCCCAGAGTCGGTGAGATCTCGGCCTACGAGACCCGCTGCTGACCGATCTCGTAGAGCGCGATGGAGGCCGCCACCGACGCGTTGAGCGACTCCACAGCGGAGGTGATGGGGATCGAGACCAGGGCGTCGCAGTTCTCCCGCACCAGACGCGCCAGGCCTTCGCCCTCGGAACCGACCACCACCACGACGGGGCCGTCGAGCCCCGGAATGCCCGACAGCGGGGTGTCGCCCTCACCGGCCAGACCGACGACGGTGAAACCGGCCCCGGAGGCGCGGCGCAGCATCTGGTTCAGGTTCGTGACCCTCGCGACGGGAATGCGCGCCGCAGCTCCCGCGGAGGTCTTCCACGCGGCGGCCGTCATGGAGGCCGACCGGCGGGCCGGGATCACCACCCCCTGCGCGCCGAAGGCGGCCGCCGACCGGATGATCGCGCCCAGGTTGCGGGGATCCGTCACCTGGTCGAGGGCCACGACGAGACCCCGCGACGGAACCTCGAAGGCCGCGTCGAAGATGTCCTCGACATCCGTGTAGTCGAAGGCGGGAAGTTGCAGGGCCACCCCTTGGTGGACGAGACCGCCGGTCACCCGGTCCAGTTCGGCCCGGGTCACCTGCAGCAGCGGAAGCGAGTGTTCGGCCGCGAACTTGAGGATGTCGCGGAGCCGATCGTCGCGCTCCGCACCCTCGGCGACATAGGCCTGCTTCACGGGCAGCCCGGCGGTGAGGGCCTCCAACACCGGGTTGCGGCCCACCACCCAGTCCGCCCCCACCGGGGCGTTGCCGGTTTTCGCTTTCGGGCGGTTCGCCTGACGTTTCAGCGCCTCCTGCTTGGCCTTGTACGCCTTGTGGTAGACGCGGTCCTCGGCCTTCGGGGTGGGGCCCTTGCCCCGCAGGGAGCGACGGATCCGCCCGCCCGAACCCGCGGTGTTGCCTTTGCCGCGGTTACCGGCCCCGGGGTGCCTCGAGTTGCCTGCCATTTATTTCTTCTCCAGACTCCAGCGGGCCCCTTCCGGGGTGTCGGTGATGCTCAATCCCGCCTCGGTGAGGGTGTCGCGGATGGCATCGGCGCGTCCCCAGTCCTTGGCGGCCCTGGCCTCGGAGCGCTGCTCCAGCAGCGTGGAGACCAGCCGGTCCACGACGGGGGTCAGGTCGTCGCCCCCGGTGGCGGTCGCCCACGGGGCGTCGGCGGGGTTGATTCCCAGGATGCTGGTCATTTCGGCGACCGTGGCGTACAGGTCGGCGGCCCCCGGGTCGCCATCGCTCAGGGCCTTGTTTCCCGCTCGCACGGCCTCGAAGAGCGTGGCCACCGCGGTCGGGGTGGCCAGGTCGTCGTTCATCGCGGCCTCGAACGCCTCCCAGAACGGCCCACCGACCCTGCCCCGCGTCAAACCGCGTTCACCGGCGGAGGCCAGGAAGGAGTCGATGCGTTCGATGCCCTTCTCGGCTTCCGCCAAAGATCCTCGGGTCTGCTCGTCGGCGGGGGAGAACTCGATCTGGCTGCGGTAGTGGGGGGCCAGCAGGAAGAACCGCACCGCGCGCGGATCGAAGGCCTTCGTTACCTCCGAGACCAAGGCGGTGTTTCCCAGCGACTTGCTCATCTTCTCGCCCGCCATCGTCACCCAGGCGTTGTGCATCCACACCCGGGCGAAACCGCGTCCGGCCCCGGCGGACTGGGCCAGTTCGTTCTCGTGGTGCGGGAAACGCAGGTCGATGCCGCCGCCGTGGATGTCGAAGGTGTCGCCGAGGTATTTCCCGGACATGGCGGAGCACTCCAGGTGCCAGCCGGGACGTCCCCTGCCCCAGGGCGTGGGCCAGGACGCGGTCTCGGGTTCCTCGGGTTTGCGTCCCTTCCACAGCGCGAAGTCGCGGGGATCGCGTTTGCCGCGCGGATCGGCGTCCTCCGCGGCGGCCATCTCGTCAACCTTCTGGCCCGACAGTTCCCCGTAACGCGGCCAGGATCGCACGTCGAAGTAGACATCTCCGGAACCGTCGTCGGCAACGTAGGCGTGGCCGCGTTCCAGCAGTTCCTCCACCAGCTCGATCATCTCCGGGACGTGACCGGTGGCGCGCGGCTCGTAGGTGGGGGGCAGGCACCCGAGCGCGGCGTAGGCGTCGTGCAGTTCCCGTTCGAAGCGGTAGGCGTGCGCCCACCACTCGATACCTGCCTCCGCGGACTTGGCGAGGATCTTGTCGTCGATGTCGGTGACGTTCGCGACGACTGTGACGTCGAGTCCCTGATGCGTCAGCCAGCGGCGGAGCACGTCGAAGACCACTTCCTTGCGGATGTGCCCGAGATGCGGTGAGGCCTGCACCGTCAATCCACAGTGGTAGATCGACACCTTCCCGGGAACCAGGGGAACGAACTCCTCGACGGCTCGGGTGGCGGTGTTGTACAGGCGCAGATTCACCCTGCGGAGTCTAGTGCCGCCCGGCGCCCGGCGTCAGCGGACGACCCGAAATCACGCGATCCCTGATGGCGGAAAAGTACAGTAACTGGTGTCGGATAGGTACAGTTTGGAACGACGAAAAAGTATAGTAGACGCCTGCGGAAGGATGCGGCGTGGCATGCATGAGACGTCTGATCGACGACGAACTGGACGTGTTGATGCCGGATCTGGCGGCGATCGCGCTGGACGGTCCCAAAGGGGTTGGGAAAACGGCCACGGGGCTGGAGCGCGCGGGGACGGTGCTGCGGGTCGACCAGCCCGAAACCGCGATCATGCTCGAGGGAGATCCGTACTCCTGGATTGGTCGCAGGCCTCCCATACTGGTGGACGAGTGGCAACGACTGCCGTGGACCTGGGACACGGTTCGCCGGGCGGTTGACGATGGAGCTGCCCCTGGGACATTCCTGCTGGCGGGAAGCGCCACGCCCGGGAACGCCAGGACCCATTCGGGGGCGGGCAGGATCGTGTCCTTGCGGATGCGGCCGATGTCTTTACCTGAACGCTGTCTCGTGCAACCCGCAGTCAGTTTGGCGGAACTTCTGACGGGATCCCACACTCCGGTGGAAGGCGCCTGCGATTTGAAACTCGCCGATTACGTCAGGGAGATCGAATCCTCCGGGTTCCCGGGTATCCGCTCACTCGGCAACCGGGCCAGACGGGTGCAGCTCGAATCGTACCTGACACAGCTCTTTCCCGTGACTTGGCGGAGGAGCGAGGAATCCAGGTGCGACGCCCGGCCACTCTGCGTGCCTGGGCCGCTGCGTATGCCCACGCATCGTCCTCCACGAGCACTTGGGAGAACATCCGACGCGACGCCACCCCGGGAGACGGTGATCACCCGACGAAGGCAACGGCCATCAACTACCGGGACTGGCTCACATCCCTGTGGCTGCTCGATCCGGTGCCACCATGGCTGCCTATCGGAACCGGGATACGCAACCTGGGACGCAGCGAGAAACATCAGCTGGCTGATCCGGCTCTGGCTGCTCAACTGCTTCGCGTCAGGGAGGTTGGCTCTGTCAACTTCGATTGGCCCCATGGTGACGGTCTGTTCTGGCCCCATGTCTACCCGGAGACCGGCTTGACCGAATCTTCACATTCCCTTGCCCCGACCTTGGTGTGGGGCTTCGAGGCTTGTGGCCATGACCTCGAACGAGAACTCTTCCCGTACCGTGCCGCTGGTTGCCCTGGGTGTCGGCACCATCGCAGCTGCCGCCCTGGCCCTGGCCGCCCCTGACCTGACCTCCGGGTCGGGGATGGAGGGCATGCCGATGACCCACTACATGGGGCTGTTGGCCGTGCGTCAGCCGTGGAACCTGCTGTTGTTCATGGCGCTTCCGGTCGTGCTGGCCGAGACGCTCGCGATCACCGAGTTGGTGATGCTGTTGGCTCGTCGGGGTGAGCGTCCGGCGCCGGGATGGGTGACGAAGGTGGGCCACTGGGCCGGGTTGCTGGCCGGGCCGGTGTGGGTGTTCATCGGCCTGCACCTGCTTATCACTGCCGTGGTTCCGCTGACGGTCAATGGTGGCTGGCGTGGCCCCGCGGACGTGATCGCTGTCCTGTCGTACCTGGCCGGTGGCGTGCCGATGCTGGTGATCAGCCTGCTGGAGGCCGAGCTCTTGGGCCGCGACGAGACCGGGCGCCTGCGCCTGCACGTGGCGATGGTGGCCGTGTTCCTGGTGGTGGCCCACGTCGCGATGATCTTCGGCATGCTCGACCCTGCCGTCATGGGCTATTCGCCGAAGGCGCCGGCCTCGGTGCAGCACGACATGGGCAGCATGTCCGGCATGAACCACGACATGGGTGGCATGACGGACATGGACCACTCGACGATGATGCCCAGCTCCGCCCCGTCGAATTGATCCCCGGCCGGGTCCGTGGTGAGGTGGTGTCATGAACAGCGCTTCTGTTGCGGTTGTACCGAGTGTCCTGGTCGTCGACGACGAGCCGGTGCTGTCGGGCACGGTGAAGAACTACCTCGAGCGGGCCGGCATGTCGGCCCAGACCTGCGGGGACGGGCTGGCCGCGCTTGACCTTGTCCGGGCCACGGCCCCCGACGTGGTGGTGCTGGACCTGGGCCTGCCGGGCATGGACGGGGTGGAGGTGTGCCGCCAGCTGCGCACCTTCAGCGACTGCTACGTGTTGATGCTCACGGCCCGCGCCGACGAGGTCGACAAGCTGATCGGGTTGTCGGTCGGCGCGGACGACTACATGACCAAACCGTTCAGCCCGCGTGAGCTGGTGGCTCGCATCCAGGTGCTGCTGAGACGCCCCCGCGCCGGAAGTACGGGCGCCACGGCCGCGGTGGTGCACCGCATCGGCGCCCTCACCCTGGACCCGTCGTCGCGTCGGGTGGAGCTCGACGCGTCACCGGTGGAGCTGACCCGTACCGAGTTCGACCTGTTGCAGGCCCTGGCGGAACACCCCGGCTGGGTGCTGAACCGCCGCCAGCTCACCGACGCCGTGTGGGGCGAGGACTGGGTCGGCGACGACCACCTGGTCGACGTGCACATCGCGCACCTGCGCAAGAAGCTCGGTGACGACCCCTCCCAGCCCCGGTTCGTGCAGACGGTGCGCGGCGTCGGCTACCGGATGGGCCAAGGGCAGTGATGCCGCGCAACCCGCGCGGCAGTTGGGGACGCCGACTGCTGTGGACCCAGATGGCCGTGGTGGCGGCGATGGCCGCCACCACGGTGCTGACGGCACTGCTGGTCGGCCCGGCATGGTTCCGGATGCACATGCTCGAAGCCGGCCACGCCCAGCCCGATGTCGTCGAGCACGCTCAGCAGGCCTTCCACGACGCGGGCCTGGTGTCACTGGCCGTGGGTCTGGGCACCGCGATGCTCGCCGCCCTCGGGGTCGCCACCGTCCTCAACCGGAACCTGTCGCGCGGGGTCGAAGCCCTCGTGGACGGCGCCCAACATGTCGCCGCCGGACACTACGACCAACCCGTCATGATGACCTCGGCCAGCCCCGAGCTGGCCCAGGTCGCTGACGCCTTTAACCACATGGCCAGCCAGATCGCCTCCACGGAGCAGACCCGACGACGCATGCTCACCGACCTGGGCCATGAGCTGCGCACCCCGCTGGCCGCCACCCAGGTCACCCTCGAAGGACTGCAGGACGGTGTGGTCGACTTCACCCCCGCAAACGTCGAGATCCTGCTACGGCAGAACCAGCGGCTGGCCGCCCTGGCCGCCGACATCTCTGAGGTCTCCCGCGCCGAGGAAGGCCGCATCCCACTGTCGCTGAGCCACCAGGACCTCGACCAGATCGTGACGGCCAGCGTCGCCGCAGCCCGGCACGCCTACGACGCCGCCGGGGTGACGCTGCACGCCCAGACCGTTCCCGGCCTGCGCGTCGACGTGGATGCCGCTCGCATCGGGCAAGTCCTGGACAACCTGCTGCGCAACGCCCTGCAACACACGGTGGGCGGCAACCGGGTCGAGGTCGCGATGAGACACGAGCACGACCGGGCCGTGGTCCGCGTCACCGACAACGGCGTCGGCATCCCCACCGAGGCCCTCACCCACGTCTTCGAACGCTTCTACCGCGTCGAGGACACCCGCACTCGCGACGTCGACGGTGGAACCGGTGTCGGCCTGGCGATCTCCAGGGCCATTGCCCGCGCCCACGGCGGTGACCTGACGGCCCACAGCGACGGCCCCGGCCACGGCGCAACCTTCGCGCTGACCCTGCCCACCGTGACTTCTTGACCAGATCTTGACCAACCCCTGCCGGGGGCTTCATCCGGGCCCGACAGGCTCAAGGACATGAACACACTTTCCCGCCGCCACGTGCTGTTCACCGGTCTCGGCCTGGCCTCGGCAGGGGCCTTGAGCGCCTGCGGCGCCAAGAACACCCCGGCCGCAGCACCCGCCGCGCCGAACTCCCCATTGACGATCCCCAGCCAGACCCCGCTGGTCGCAGCCCCCGGCACGAAGACCGTCAACCACGTCCTCACGCCCCGGCCGGTCACCCTCGATCTGGGCGGCGTCACGGCCAGGACTTGGGCCTACGACGAGACCCTCGACGCCCCCGTCCTGCGGGCCCGCGCCGGAGACCTGCTGCAGGTCCGCGTCGAGAACAAGCTTCCCACCAGCACCTCCGTCCACTGGCACGGCATCGCGCTGCGCCAGCCAAGCGACGGCGTGCCCGGCGTCACCCAGCAACCCATCGAGGCCGGCAGCAGCTTCACCTACCAGTTCGTCGCCCCCGACCCCGGCACCTACTTCTTCCACCCCCACACCGGGGTGCAGATCGACCGCGGCCTGTACCGGCCGCTGGTCATCGACGACCCCGCTGAACCCGGCCGCTACGACCACGAGTGGATCATCACCCTCGACGACTGGGCCGATGGCGTGGGCACCTCACCCGATGACATCCTCGCCGCGTTCAAGGCCCAGAACGGCACCGTGTCCAGCGGCATGAACCACGACATGGGCGGCATGGACCACGGCATGTCACCCTTGGGTGACGCCGGGGACGTCACCTACCCCCACTACCTCGTCAACGGCCGCGTCCCCGCCGCGCCCCGCACCCTGACCGCCAAGCCCGGGCAGAAGGTACGACTGCGCGTCGTCAACGCCTCCTCCGACACCATCTTCAAGCTCGCCCTGCAGGGCCATCGACTCACCGTCACCCACACCGACGGGTTCCCTGTGACCCCCACCCAGGCCAGCGCCGTCTACCTCGCGATGGGAGAACGACTGGATGCGACCATCACCCTCGGCGACGGCGTGTTCGTGCTGCAGGCCGCGCCCGAGGGCAAGAAGGGCACCCCGGCCCGCGCCATCGTGCGCACCGGCTCCGGCAACGTCCCGGCCCCGGACACCCGCATCGCAGAACTCGACGGCAAGGCCCTGCTGACCACCCAGCTCAAGCCCGCCGACAGCGCCCGACTGCCCGACCGCAAGCCCGACACCACCCTCGACGTGGCACTCAACGGCCAGATGAAGCCCTACGCGTGGGGCCTCAACGGCAAACGCTTCGGCGAGGACACCCCACTGGCGCTCAGCCGCGGCCAGCGCGTGCGGCTGCGGATGACGAACATGACGATGATGGCCCACCCCATGCACATCCACGGCCACACTTGGGCCCTGCCCGGCAGCGACGGGCTGCGCAAGGACACCGTCCTGATCCGCCCCATGGAGACCGTCGAGGCCGACCTGCAGGCCGACAACCCCGGCACCTGGATGCTGCACTGCCACAACATCTACCACGCCGAACTCGGCATGATGACGACCCTGCGCTACTGACATCTCCCGGCCGATGTCGGCCACCCACGCCTGCCCTGATGGCGCGGCTGCCCCCTTGCGGCAGCCTCACCATCGCCGTCTGCAGAGCTTGACCAGACCTTCACCAAACCTCGCGAGCTCATTGACCTCGCCCCGTCACCGTGGAAGTGGAAGGAAAACCCCTTCCCCGAGCAGACAAGGACACGCCATGTACACGAGCCCCGACCAGGCCCCCCGCTCCTTCGGCGAGGCCCCCCGCCAGCCCCTTACCGGCCCAATGACCGACCAGGACCCCACCAGCACCACCCACCAGCACGGCAAGTCCCACCAGCACGGCAACTCCCACCAGCACGGCAAGTCCCACCACTGGATGCACCTGCTGATGTGCGCACCGATGCTGCTCGTGGTCGCCGGCTACCTGTGGGCCGGACGTGCCAGCCTCGCCGCCGGCGGTGTCCTGGCCGCCCTCGTGCCCGCCATCAGCTGCATGCTCATGATGTGGCTGATGATGCGCATGATGGACCACGGATCCCAGCACTGACCACCGCCCGCCATCCACCGGCAGCACCGTCTCGAGGAGCAACCCATGAACCACCCGGCAGCCACCGCCACCCACGACCACACCACCCGCTACACGTGCCCGATGCACCCCGAGGTGACCAGCGACCAGCCCGGCCGCTGCCCCGAGTGCGGCATGTTCCTCGTCGATGCCGACGCTGCACCCGCCACCCACCAGCACGGACACGGCCGCCAGAACGGACATGCCCAGCAGCACGACACCCACGACAAGGGCACGTGGCTCTGCCCGATGCACCCCGAGGTGACCAGCGACCACCCGGGACGCTGCCCCAAGTGCGGGATGTTCCTGCAACCCGCCGACGGTGGGGACGCGCCGGCCGCACAGCACCACGACCACCAGCACCCCACCGGCGAGCCGGCGGTGGTGGCCGGTGCGGTCGCTGCAGGGGACTGGACCTGCCCGATGCACCCCGAGGTCCGCAGCGACGGCCCCGGTGACTGCCCGATCTGTGGCATGGCGCTGGAGCGGGTCTCGGCCGGGCTCGACGACGGCCCGAACCAGGAGCTCGTCGACATGCGTCGCCGGTTCTGGGTGGCGGCGGTGCTGAGCGTGCCGCTGGTGGCGATGGTGATGGTTCCCATGGTGCTGGGGCGTGCGCTGCCCGGCAGCGTCGCGCCGTGGCTCGAGCTGGCCCTGTCGACGCCGGTGGTGTGGTGGGCTGGGTGGCCGTTCTTCGTGCGCGGCGCGAAGTCGGTGGTCAGCCGTCACCTGAACATGTTCACCCTGGTGTCGTTGGGTGTCGGTGCCGCGTGGCTGTACAGCGTGGTCGCGGTGCTGGCGCCGGGGTTGTTCCCGTCCGGGATGCGGGCGATGGACGGCCGGGTCGGCACCTACTTCGAGGCCGCGGCAGTCATCATCACCCTGGTGCTGCTCGGCCAGGTCCTCGAGCTGCGGGCCCGCGACCAGACCTCCGGTGCGATCCGCACCCTGCTCGACCTGTCACCGGCCACCGCGCACCGCATCGGGGCCGACGGCACCGAGACCGACGTGCCGGCCGCCGAGCTGCAGCTGGGCGATCGGTGCCGGGTGCGGCCGGGCGAGAAGGTGCCGGCCGACGGCACCGTGGTCGATGGTCACGCGTATGTGGACGAGTCGATGATCACCGGCGAGCCGGTTCCGGTCGACAAGAGCCCCGGTGACCGGGTCATCGGCGGCACGATCATCCAGGGCGGCAGCCTGGTGGTGGAGGCCACTGGCCTGGGCGCCGACTCGACCCTGGCCCGGATCGTCGACCTGGTCTCCCAGGCGCAGCGGTCCCGTGCTCCGATCCAGGGACTGGTCGACAAGATCTCGGCGGTGTTCGTGCCGGTCGTGATCGCCGTCGCCCTGGCCACCTTCGGGTTGTGGCTGGCGATCGGGCCGCAGCCGCGGCTGCCGTTCGCGATCGTGGCCGCCGTCAGCGTGCTGATCATCGCCTGCCCGTGTGCGCTGGGTCTGGCCACGCCAATGTCGATCATGGTCGGGGTCGGGCGCGGCGCCAGCGAGGGCGTGCTGGTCAAGAACGCCGAGGCCCTCGAACGACTGCAGAAGGTCGACACCCTCGTCGTCGACAAGACCGGTACCCTCACCCAGGGCCGCCCCAGCCTGGTCGACCAGCAGGGCGTCGACGGCCACGAGGATGCCCGGACACTGCTGCTCGCCGCGGCTGTGGAGGCCGGCTCCGAACACCCCCTCGCCAGGGCGGTGGTCGATGCTGCCCGCCAGACGGGACGCACGGTGCCGGCGGCCAGCGATTTCGCCGCCCACCCGGGTGGCGGTGTCAGCGCCACCGTCGACGGTCAGCACGTGCTCGTCGGCAGCCCCGCCTTCCTGGGCAGCCAGCACGTCGACACCCATGCCCTGGACGCCGTGGTGGAGGCCTACCGTCGCCGTGGCGCGACCGCGATCGTCGTGGCCGTCGACGGCAGGCCCGCCAGTGTGCTGGCCATCGCCGACCCGCTCAAGGCGACCACCGCCGGCGCGATCGAGGACCTGCGTCGGCGCGGGATGAAGGTCGTCATGCTCACCGGCGACAATGCCACCACCGCCCGGGCCATCGCCGACGAGCTGCGCATCGACCAGGTCGTCGCCGACGTCCTGCCCGACCAGAAGCACGGCCACGTGCAGGCCCTGCAGGCCCAGGGCCACACGGTCGTTATGGCCGGCGACGGCGTCAACGACGCCCCCGCCCTCGCCGTGGCCGACGTGGGTGTGGCCATGGGCACCGGCACCGACGTGGCCATCGAGAGCGCCGACGTGACCCTGCTCGGCGGTGACCTGGCCGCCCTGGTCAAGGCCCGCGACCTGTCGGTCGACACGATGCGCAACATCCGCCAGAACCTGGTCTTCGCGTTCGTGTACAACGTGGTCGGTATCCCGCTGGCCGCCGGCGCCCTCTACCCGGCCTTTGGCTGGCTGCTGTCGCCCGTCATCGCGGCCGCCGCCATGGCCCTCAGCTCGGTCAGCGTGATCACCAACTCGCTGCGGTTGCGCCGTCACCGCTGACCCCAAGAGCCCAGCCGGTCGTTGTTCACCCCATCACAGATGCCCGGGCTCGGGTGTGGGCGAGGCGGTAGGAGTTTGTGCCGGTTTCGATGATGGTGGCGTTGTAGGTGAGGCGGTCGACGATTGCTGCGCACAGGCGGGGGTCGGTGAAGGTGTCGGTCCAGGCGGAGAAGGACTGGTTGGAGGCGATCGCGATGGCGTTCTTCTCCTCTCGTTCGGTGAGGACCTGGAACAGCAGTTCGGCGCCTCGCCGGTCGAGTTCCAGGTAGCCGAGCTCGTCAATCACGAGGAGGTCGACGCGGCCGTAGCGGTTGATGGTCTTGGTGAGTTGTTTCTCGTCGGCGGCTTCGACGAGCTCGTTCACGAGCCGGGTGGCGAGGGTGTATCGGACGCGGTAGCCCTGCTCGGCGGCGGCGGTGCCGAGCGCGATGAGCAGGTGGGACTTGCCGGTGCCGGAGTCCCCGATCAGGCACAGCGGGTCGCCGCGGCGGATCCAGTCGCCGGTGGCGAGCTCGTTGATGGTGGCGGGGTTGATGTTGGGGTTCGCGGTGAAGTCGAAGTCGGCGAGCCATTTCTCGCGGGGGAAGCCGGCGCTCTTGATGCGACGCAGGGTGGAGCGGCGGTCGCGGTCGTCGACCTCGGCCAGGAGGAGTTCGGCGAGGAAGCCCTGGTAGGTGAGTTGTTCCTTGGTGGCGGCCGTCACGGCGTCGTCGACGACGGCGCGGATCGTGGGCAGCCGAAGCCGGCGGCAGGCTTGGTCGATCGCGGCCTGCGCGGCTTGCTCGGTGAGGCCCTGACGACGGCGAAGGCTCTCGGGACGGCTGGTGCTGGTGGTGGTCATGGGGTTCCTGTCGGGGTGTGGTGGTGAGTCTCGGCGGGGGCCGGGGCGGGATCGGGTTGGCGTCGGCACAGGAGTTCGTCGTAGGCGGTGACGGTGGGCAGGGGCCGGGTGTCTTCGGGCAGGTGCGCGATGACCTGGTGCGGGTTGGTGGGGCGTCGGGGTGGCAGGTTCACGACCGTCCCGCCCCTGGTCTGGCTGGCTGGGGCGGGTGTGTGGGTGGTGGCATGGCGGCGGGCTTCGACGGCGACGACGTCGGGGCTGATCGCGCCCACCGACAGGGCCGAGGTGATGCCGGCGATCACCGCGTCGGACGGGAGGGATCGGTGGAGCAGGAGCACGTCGATCAACGCTTGGGTCCCGGCCACGTCGCCGCTGGTCTTGCGGGCCGCGGCCCAGAACGCGTCGTGGGCCGCGGTGAATGCTCCGGCGGCGCGGGCCTGCGCGAGGGCGGTGGAGCCGGGGAACGCGCCGGGCTTGTGCCGCAGCACTTCGAGGTAGTGGTCCAGCTCGACCCGGGTCACGCCACGGGTGCCGAGGCGAGGGTGGGTGGCGAGGACGGTGCGGCCCTCGAACACGACCACGCACGAGGCCCGCAGGGACACGCGGACGCGTTGGCCGATGAGGTGCGCGGGGACGGAGTACTTGACCATGCGGACGGTGATCAGGGCGGAGCGGTCGACGCGGGGGTGGAGGATCAGGCCGGGGTCGAAGTCGTCGGCCGGCAACGGTGCCAGGTGGGGCAGCTCGGCGTGGTGGTCCTGCCCGATCGTGTTGGCGTGGCCGGTGATGCGGCGGGTGTTGTCGTCGTGCTCCCAGGCGCGGATCTTGTCGTTGAGTTCGTCCAGGGTGGCGACTTCGGGCATGGGGGTGAGGTGGTTGCGGCGGAACCATCCGACCTCGCCCTCGACGCCGCCTTTCTCGTGGGCGCCGTCGATGCCGGGCTGGCAGTAGAACGCGTCGAAGCCGTAGTGGGAGCGGAACAGCACTCAGCGTTCGTTCTCGTCGCGTAGCCGGTCGCCGCCGTGGATGACCTGGACGACGGCGGAGGTGAGGTTGTCGTAGCGGATGTGGCGGGTGGGGATGCCGCCCAGGGCGTGGAAGGCCTCGATGTGTCCTTCGAGGAAGGCCTCCTGTCCGCCGGTCGGGTAGACGCGGTGGATGGCCTTGCCGGAGTGGGACAGGCGGTAGACGAACATGTGGCACTTGGTCTTGACGCCGTCCAGGATGACGTAGACCTCGCCGAAGTCGACCTCGGCCTCCGCGCCGGGGGCGTGGTCCTGCGGCACCATCGCCTCCACCCGGCGCCCGGCCTCCAGATCGATCTGCGCGCGCCTGACCCGGACGTAGTCCCGCACCGTGGAGTAGGACAGGTCGGTGGCGCCGTGCTCGTCGCGCAGCCGGGCCAGGATCCTGGTCGCGGTATGGCGCTGCTTGCGCGGCGCGGTCAGGTCATAGGTGAGCATCTCGTCGATCGCCGGCTTGTACGGGTCCAGGCGCGGTGCTGTGCGGACCGGTTTCTTGCGGGGTGGGGGTTCGGCTGCGGCGAGTGCCTGGCGGACGGTGCGGCGGTGGACTCCGTGTTTGCGGGCGAGCTCGCGGATGGACAGGCCATCGACTCGCGCGTCGTGGCGGATGTCGGCGTACAGCTGCACTCGTGATCCCATCTTGGCTCCCTTGCCCTCGCGACTGGTTCCCAGTGATGGGGACCAGCGTGAAGGGGTGGGGCCAGTTCAGACCGTCAACACCCCGGCAAGTCGCACGCGGGGCCAGATCAGGCCGTCACAACGGGGCCGAACCAAGCTGTCACAACCAGGAGGTGGATCTTCTCCGTGGCGGCCTTGTCGCCCCCCACGCCGGTGGTCTTCTGGGAGCGCTGTTCGAAAGCCTGGCCACGTTGACGGTCCGTGTGCTGGCCCAGACGGCGGAGGCCACCACATCTCACCTCCGGACGGATCGGGGACGGCATGAGATCGATCTGATCGTCGAGGGCCACGACGGCCGTTGCGTCGGGATCGAGGTCAAGCTCACCACCGCCCCCGGGGACGCCGATGTGCGGCACCTGCTCTGGCTGCGCGAGACGGTTCCGGAGCGGATCGCGGATCTTGTGATACTGACAACCGGTGGGCATGCCAGTCGGTGTCGGGACGGGGTGGACGTCGTCCCTCCGAGACTTCTGGGGCCCTGAACCCGTACCGCGAATCCGACGGCCGGGAGAAAGATGAAGAGGAATCCTGAAACCATGCGAACGGAAAGAGTGCGGCGTTACTGGGACCGGACCGCGGTTCGCTACGACGAGCGGGTGGCACGGGTGGAGGAGCGTTATCTGGTGCCGAACCGCCGATGGGTGTGCGAACGGGCGGTGGGGGAGGTTCTCGAGGTCGCGGTCGGGAGCGGGCTCAACCTGCCGCACTACCCGTCGGAAGTGAAACTCGTCGGAGTTGATCTGAGTGAGCGCATGCTGCAGCTGGCGAGAAGACGCGCGGCCACCGCCCGGTGTGAGGTCGAGCTGCTGCGGGCTGACGGGGCGCGGCTGCCGTTCGGGGACGAGTCCTTCGATGCCGTGGTGTGTACCTTCTCGTTGTGCGGTTTCCCTGACGCGCGAGCCGGCGTGGAGGACATGGTCAGGGTGTTGAAACCGGGGGGATCGTTGCTGCTCGCGGACCACGTCGGATCCACCAATCCGCTCATCAGACTGGGCCAGTGGGCGTTGCAAGCGATCACCATCCCGGTCGAGGGGGAACACTGGACCCGGCGTCCCAGACGCTACGTCGAGGCCCTCGGGCTTCCCATCGTCGAGGCCGACAGGCTGCACCACGGCATCATCGAGAGACTCCACGCCTCACGCAGAGCACGGTGACAATGCATCGGTGCAGCCCGTCGGCAGAGGGGCGATCAGGAATCCCGGGCCGCCTTGGCGCGCAGGGCATCGATGTCGAAACCGAAGGTGACGGGGATGGCCGGGTCGTTGGCGCCATCCTCCCAAGGATCGTAGGGCTTCTCGTACTGGTCGTCCACGAATCCCTGAGACGGATCGTATTTGTTGGCCAGCTCTTGGCCGACGGGCTCCACGTTGCTCATGTGCTCGTCGGGCAGCGTGGCCAGCACATCCGCGATGTAACCGGTGGCGGCCTCCTCGATGGAGACCTCCCGGTTCTCCCGCTGCGACTGGTACCAGCGGTAGTCCAACAGTTCGTGGAAGAACTGCGCCGGCTCGCGTTTGCCCTCCAGATGGGCCGGGATGCGGGTGACGGCGGGTTCGAAGACCTCCGTCAGCCACTTGTGGGCCATCACCGATTCGCTCATGTTCCCGGGCAGCTTCGCCCGGAACGTGTCCATGTCGTTGAGCAGTCTGCGTGCCTGATGCTCCTCCGCGTCCAGCCCGGTCAGGCGCATCAGGCGCCGAGCGTGGTGCCCGGCTTCAACCACTTTCGGTTGCATGCGGATGGTGCGGCCGTCCGGGGAGGTCTGCACATCGATCTCGGCGACGTCGAACCCCAGCGCGTTCAGGCGACGCACCCGACCCTCGAGCCGGTACATCTCGGAGTCGCTGAACTCCTCAACCCCCGTCAGCTCTGCCCACAGGCTCTGATAGCGCTCCTCGATGGTGTCCACCAGCCACTGCGGATCCAAGGAGGGATCCAGCATTCCGCCGGCCTCCAGGTCACAGAACTCGCCGAACAGGTTCGTGCGGGCGATCTCCAGGTCGTGGGTGCGCTGCCCAGCGGTCAGGGAGGGATGCACCTCACCGGTCTCGGCGTCCACCAGGTAGGCGGCGAACTCGCCGGCGTCGCGCCGGAACAGGATGTTCGACAGGGACACGTCGCCCCAGTAGAAACCGGTCAGGTGCAGCCGGGCGAACAACGCCACCATGGCGTCCAACAGCCGGTTGACCGTGTCCAGTTTCACGCCCGAGTAGAACAACGCCCGGTAGGGCAGGGAGAACGGCAGGTGCCGGGTCAGCAGGATCGGGTCCAAGGGGTCGTGATCGTTGGTCTGTCGCCCGAGAACCACCCCTACGGGTTCAACGGACGGCACGCCCAAGCGTCTTAGCTCGGTCAACTGACGGTACTCATGTACCGCCACCTCCTCCAGGATCTCCTTGGCCGCGAGGATCTCGTCACCCACCTGGATGAAACGAACCACGTGCCTGGAGATGCCTCGGGGCAGCGCCACCAAGTGCTGCGTCGGCCACGCCTCCAGTGGCGTGTTCCAAGGCAGCCGGATCAACGCTGCATCTGGCTTGGCAGCTAGGAATCTGGGCACAAACCAACATTACCTGTTTTTTGTGGTACTGCTACCAATTCGGCCTTGTGGGTCAAATACAGGATATTTTACTTATCGCAGAGAAATTATCAGGATCGTTCGCAGAAACCCCGGTACTTGTGATCGGCGCGAATCGCCTGAGCAGATCGGTGAAGGCCGCAGACGCCCTGTCCCGGATCTCAGGCCTCAGGCGCTGAGTCCCGGTCTCTGCTACCAAACCGAATTCGTGCAGCACGAACCGGCGGATGGGCTCCGGGACGACGCCCTCCCCGAGTTCGCGGGTGACCGCCTTGGCCCGGACCAGGGCAGTGATCGCGTCGATGACGTCTTCGGCCGGGGGTGCTTCCTCGAGCAGCGCCGACAGGTTCATCGGGGGAACCGGAGAACCCAGCGTGCGCGTCCAGTGCAGGGCCGCCGCGGGACGGATGGCGTAGAACAACTTCTTCAGGGATACCTTTCCACCCTCGGCTGCGCCTGACCGGTTCCAGTGAGCGCGGCCGACGTGGAAGTAATGACGCCGGATGGCATCGTGGTCCACCACAGCGCGACACACGTCCAGCAGCTCCTCGGCGAACGCGGGCTGTCCGCGGTAGATCAACGGGGAACGCAACCACTCCATGACGGTTGCGTTGCTGCGCGCCGCGAGCCGGATCGCCTTGATCAGGTCCCAGCCATTGACGTCGAGCACATCGTCCAGGGGAGTCTCGATGACGTCCCGCGGACGCCACGGCGACAGGTAGTCGTCGTGGCGGCGCACGTAGAAAAACCGGCAGTCGTAGTCGGAGTCCGGGGACGGGAACCCCCAGGCGCGGCTACCCGACTCGACCGCCCACAACACCCGGACGCCGTGGTCGCGTTCCACCTCGTCCAGGCGGGCCTGGATCCTTTCGACGGTTGCCGCGTCGAAGCCGTCGGTGAGGGTGCAGATCATGCCGACATGGTAGGGGCGGCTGCGTTGTGGTTCGTCAGTAGGTGGTGATTCCCCGCGCCCGGAACTGGTTCCTGACCCTCTCGATCAATTCCTTCGAGGGAGGTGAGGTGTCGGCCAGTTTGTAGGGCAGCTTCAAGGTTGCCCACTTGTCGCGGCCCATCTGGTGGAAGGGCAGCACCTCCACCCGGGTCACGACGGAGATCTGCTCCACGATCCCGGCCACCGCCTCCACGTTCTCGACGGCGTCGGTGAGGTCCGGAACCAGCACGAACCTGATCCACACCTCCTCGGTGCCGCGCTCCGACAGGCGCCGCGCGAAGTCCAGGGTCGGTTGCAGTTCCCGGCCGGTGGCCTTCCGGTACACCTCGGGAATGCCGGATTTGATGTCCAGCAGCACCAGATCGAGGTCGTCGAGGAGGGCATCGGAGGCGTTGGCGCCCAGGAAACCTGAGGTGTCGATCGCGGTGTGGATGCCGAGTTGTTTCGCCTCTTGAAGCAGCCGGCCCACGAAGGCGGGTTGCATCAGGGGCTCGCCCCCCGAGACCGTGAGGCCGCCTCCCGTGGTGCGGAAGATCCTCCGGTAGCGCTTCAACCGGCCCACCAGGTCGTTGAGCCGCACCGGCTGGCCCTTGGCTGCGAACATGGTGTCGGGGTTGTGGCAGTACAGGCAGCGCAGCGGGCATCCCGAGAGGAACACCGTCATCCGGGTGCCGGGGCCGTCGACGCCGGTCACCAGCTCCCACGAGTGCATGGACGCCAGCTCACCGGAGCGTACCTGCTCCAAGTGGTCGTGGCGTTCAAGATCGTCGGTGATGTCGATGCCCGCCACACCGAAACCACCGGGCCGCAGCCGGGGGGCATCCAACGCCACTGGTTGGGGGCGGTATTCGCCCGTGACCCCGTCGGCTGCGGCCGATGCCGTCGTCTGGGTCACTCAGGAACCCTGGTGGAAGGTGCGGGACAGCACGTCGCGCTGCTGCTCCTTGGTGAGCTTGACGAAGTTCACGGCGTAGCCGGAGACACGCACCGTCAGGCTCGGGTACTTCTCCGGGTTCTCCAT
>ERZ772962.569-NODE-569-length-20557-cov-4.124622_pt1 | contig 20557 bp, 17 predicted proteins | sample MGYA00580676_ERZ772962 | MGnify/ENA primary metagenome ERZ772962 (study PRJEB29015, sample SAMEA2738049) | human oral metagenome | biome: human oral; feature: human-associated habitat; material: saliva | place: China | collected 2230 ...
AAACCCAGTCCCGGGTCGATGATGATCCGCTCAGGCGCAACACCGGCCTCGAGAGCGTCGCGAACCTGGCTTGCCACGCGCTCACGCAGCGCCACAGCAATCGGCTGGTCCCCGTAATCGAAGGATTCTTCGGGCATACCCGGAAGCGCGCGGTAGTGTTGGATCACGTAGGCGCACGAGGTCTTGGCAACCGCAGCGTTCATCTGCGGATCCCAGCGTCCCCCACTGACGTCATTGATAATTGCGGCTCCCGCGTCTGCGGCTCGGCGAGCAGTGATCGCGTGAAGAGTATCAACGGAAACAACGATCCCCGCCCCAGTCAGGCGCTGGATGGTCGCGCCAATACGTTCCCACTCCTCGTCTTCGCTGATGCGCTGAGAATTCGGACGCGTCGACTCGCCGCCAAGATCAACAAGATCGGCGCCGGCTTCAACCATCTGGACCGCGTGCTCATAGGCAGCGCCCGGGTCAAAGAAACGTCCCCCATCGGAGAAGGAATCCGGAGTCACGTTGAGGATTCCCATGACCAGCATGCGGTCAGTAGGAAGCGTGATTCCTTTGGGAAGACGAGGCGGACGCGCACCGCCCGCGAGCGCCCAAGCGGAGGCGGCCTCGTGAGACGTCATCGACGGACCCCTCCCAAGGCCAAAGACATCATTTCCGCCCGCGTTGCATCGCGCTTGACGATCCCGCGCAGAGCGGAAGTTACCGTTGAGGAGCCGGGCTTGGAGATACCGCGCATGGTCATGCACATGTGCTCGGCCTCGACAACGACAATGACGCCCTGCGGGGCAAGAACTTCATCAATCGCGTCCGCGATCTGTGCGGTGAGGCGCTCTTGGACCTGGGGACGACGAGCATAGCCCTCGACAACGCGCGCGAGCTTCGAAAGCCCCGTCACGCGACCACCCTTCGGGATGTAACCGACGTGCGCGTGTCCGTAGAAAGGCAGAAGGTGATGCTCACACACGGAATAGAAGGGAATATCGCGGACCATGACGATTTCGTCCGTCCCCACTTCGAAGGTGGTCTTCAGGTGATCGCGGGGATCCTCTTCCAAACCGCTGAGCAGCTCGCGCCACGCACGCCCCATTCGCGAAGGAGTATCACGCAGGCCTTCGCGCGTGATGTCCTCTCCCACTGCCTCAAGAAGAGCGCGGGAAGCATCTTCAACGCCGTGCTGATCGTAGGTCACTGGGCATTCTCCTCGGGTTGCACTCCCCCGGCGGGATCATCAAGCGTCATCGCCGGCTCGGCCGCTGCCTCGCTGGAATCCGAATTCGGATCAAACTTCGCGCGGTCGCCACCGGGCATCTCGATGGGGTTGCCCATGACTGCACCTTCAATGGCAGCCTCTTCACCATAGTTCCACACGGGACGCTCATCTTGCTTGATGACATCGGCGAAGATCTCAGCCAGCTGGGCTTCATCCAAGGTCTCTTCTTCAAGAAGACGCTGAGCGAGGCGGTCCAAGACGTGACGATTCTTCGTCAGGATCTCCCACGCTTCGCGGGTTGCCGCGTCCATGAACTTGCGAACTTCCTCATCCACGATGGATGCCAATTCGTCTGAGTATGCGCGCTCATTCCCGCGGCCCATTCCATACCCGGTCATGGGATCGGATTCGTCCGCGCTCAGTCGCACATTACCGATGCGATCGGACATACCGTATTCGGTGACCAAAGCACGTGCCTGTGCGCTGGCCTTTTGGATATCGTTCGAGGCGCCGGTGGAAGGATCGCGGAAGACGAGTTCTTCGGCGACGCGGCCACCCATCGCGTAGACCAGATCATCGAGGATCTGGTTCCTGGTCTTAGAGTAACGATCCTCGGTCGGGAGCACCATGGTGTAACCCAGAGCGCGACCGCGCGGAAGAATCGTCACCTTCGTGACCGGGTCCGTGTATCGAAGAGCAGCAGCACACAGGGCGTGGCCGCCCTCGTGATAGGCGGTCACCAGTTTGTCGTGATCGTTCATCACGCGAGTGCGCTTCTGCGGGCCGGCGATGACGCGGTCAATGGCCTCGTCAATGGCTCGGTTATCGATGAGGTCAGCGTTGGAGCGAGCAGTCAGCAGCGCGGCCTCGTTCAAAACATTGGCAAGGTCCGCGCCGGTGAAGCCGGGGGTGCGCTTCGCGATCGTGTGGAGGTTGACGTCATCGGTCAGCGGCTTGCCTTCGGCGTGCACACGCAAGATGGCCTCGCGCCCCTTGAGATCAGGGGCTTCAACCGCGATCTGACGGTCAAAGCGTCCCGGACGCAGCAGCGCCGGATCAAGAATATCGGGGCGGTTCGTTGCGGCGATGAAGATCAAATTCGAGGAATCATCAAAACCATCCATCTCGACCAAGAGCTGGTTGAGAGTCTGGTCGCGCTCATCGGAGCCGCCGCCATATCCCGAACCACGGTGGCGACCGATGGAGTCGATTTCGTCGACGAAGATAATCGCGGGGGCAACCTTCTTGGCACGGGCGACCAAGTCGCGCACGCGTGAGGCGCCAACACCGACGTACATTTCGAGGAACTCGGAACCGGCAATGGAGAAGAAGGGGGCATCGGCCTCTCCTGCGACTGCCTTTGCCAGCAGAGTCTTACCCGTTCCGGGAGGACCGTAAAGCAGGACTCCTCGGGGAATGCGGGCTCCAACCTTGTGGAACTTTTCGGGAGCAATGAGGAACTCACGGACTTCTTCGAGCTCTTCAACGGCCTCATCTTCACCCGCAACATCCGCGAAAGTGACATTCGGACGTTCTTGGTTAAATTCCTTCGTGCGGCTCTGGCTGAAGGGACCCATCATCCGCCCGCCACCAATTCGACCCATGAAGAACCAGAAGAGGCCCATGACGATGAGCAGCGGCAAGACCATGACCAAGGTCGAACCCAGAAGCGAAGACTGTGGATAGTAGGCGTTCCACCCGGTTGTCGGCGAGGCCTTCTCTACTGCATCGACGATAGTCTGCGACTGCGTGCGCGCGTAGGTGAAGGAGATCGAACGTCCAAGGCTGCGCTCACGATCATTGGCCCCGGCGGCCTTGTGTGTCCACGGGTCCTTCAGTATCAGGTTGACCTGCTGCGTGCCGTCATTGACGGTCACGCGCTCAATCTGGGCTTCCTTCAGGATCTGAAGGCCTTCGGAGGTATCCACCGACTGGGGCTGGAACCACGTCCACAAGAAGAACAGTGCGATGACGAGGGGCAGCACGGGAATTGCTGCAAGCCCCCAGGCGTTCTTCTTTTTCTTGCTCTGAGTGTTAGTTGCCATGGAAGCCCCTTTCAGCCGCCATAAACATGCGGCGCCAAGGTCCCGACGAAGGGAAGATGGCGGTAGCGCTCTGCATAGTCGAGGCCGTAGCCCACGACGAATTCGTTGGGGATATCAAAACCGACGTACTTGACGTCAACATGGACCTTTGCAGCTTCAGGCTTGCGCAGGGCCGCAGCAATTTCGACCGATGCTGCGCCGCGAGTCAATAGATTCTCACGGAGCCACGACAGCGTCAGACCCGAGTCGATAATGTCTTCAACAATCAGGACATCCCGACCATGCACATCTGCGTCGAGATCCTTGAGGATGCGAACCACGCCAGAAGACTTCGTGCCGGTCCCATAGGAAGACACCGCCATCCAGTCCATTGCCAGAGACGTGTGAAGATTACGCGACAAATCGGCCATCACCATGAGAGCGCCCTTGAGAACGCCCACTAAAAGAAGCTCTTTGCCCTGATAATCCGCGTCGATTTGCGCAGCGAGTTCACGCATTCGGCGAGATAGTTCATCCTCGGTAACCAGAATGCGCTCGAGCGCATCTCCCATGTCCTGTGCGTCCACAGTTCCATGTCCTTTCGACTGCTAGTCCAGATAATTAAGAGTGCCACATGTGCCCTACGGGCTGCTCAGTGACGCGGTCTTTCTCGCTCTAGGCGCAATGGGTGCAAGATGAGCATCGCGTCTTTTCCTTTTCCGACGCGCGTGAGGGTTCCTTTGGGAATCGAGAGAGGGCCTTGCCCGCTCCAGCGAGTGATGAGCGCATCGGCTTGTTCGAGGTGAGCCAGGGAGGGTGCTCCCACTGCGCTGAGATAGCGGTGAAGAACGCGCATGCGCACCGCTTGGGGGATTTCTTTGAGTTCTGCGACCCGAAGTACCCCGATTCCCGAGGCCGCCTCCCCCGCCGCCGGTACTTCCGACGTTGGTTGCAGCTCAGCGACCAGTGCTTCCGACCCTGATCGCGTTTCCTCGGCCGCACACTCCCACGCGCGCTGCCAAACTTGCTCTGCCCACTCGTTGAGGGCCTCGTCGTCTGCAGCGGAAAGCTCAGCCGTGCGGGCAAGGGAAGGAACCGGGTCCATCCCAAGGCTATGCGCGAGGCTGGGGATCGCCTGCTCGCGCACGGCGCTCCGGCGCAGCGCACTCCCATCAGCAGCCCGCCACGGGCCGTCCATCTTGTTCGAGGGGTCATCGACCCAAGGAAGCTCAAGCTGGCGGCATGCACCTAAAGTCTCACTTCGGCGGCAATTCATCAGGGGCCGCATCCACACGATGCTCCCGGCGTCATCGCGAACACTCATCGCGCGCAGGGAGCCGACTCCAGAGCCTCGTGCAAGGCGCAAAAGAACAGTCTCTGCTTGGTCGTCCATCGTGTGCCCCAAGAAGATGGCAGCCCGCTCGCCCAAAGTCTGGGCGTGCTCGGCAAGTGCACTCCGGCGGGCCACGCGCGCCGAGGCCTCGGGACCACCAGGTGCGTCGACGGTGACGCTCACCCACGAACTCTGCGCACCCAAGGAGGCCATCACTTCGCATGTTTCTTGGGCCTCGCGATCCGAACCCGGACGGATCCCGTGATCGACACTGAGGGTATGAGGGGTAGATCCAGCGCGTAGGCAATGGTCGATGACGACCGCTGCGAGAGCTGTGGAATCTGCGCCGCCCGATACTGCGATCAGAATCGCGTCGCAATTGGCAAGTGCCCAGTGCACGTGCTCGCGCACGGCCAGAGAGAGACGTCGCACATCCCCCGTGGGGTTTGCGGGAATAGATTTCACTGGAAGCTCGGCCACATCCGCGGAGTCAGAATCGATTCAAGACCGGGGCCCGCAACAACCTCGCGGACATAGCTCGCCATCTCGCGGCGAGCCTGGATGACACCCTGCGGGACAAGCCCGCCCAAAAGGGTGACGAGCGCTCCATCCACCATGAAATCAGCCGGGCGGTGCGCGTCGATCCATTTAACGGAAGACAGGTCCTTCGGAGTCAATGAATCCATAAAAACATCAATGATGCAGTCACGGACAAGAAGCTGACGAGAAAGCTCCTGCGCATCAATCGGGTCAATCGAGGCAACCGGAACAAGTTCGCGGCAGTATTCCTCAAAGAAAGGCGTACGCGACGAAAGCCACGTGTCAACAGCTGCACGCAAAGCAACCCACTTCGCCCAGTCTCCCAAGTCGAACTTTCCGCGGATGCCGGCCTCGAGAACATTTGGAGCAACAATGCAGGCGGCTCCGCCATTAGGACCGCTCACGCTCAGAGAACGCCTCGCAAGAACTCCGAGAGCGCCCCGGGCGGTGAGGATCCTAGGTGCGCTTTGCAGCTGCACTCCCCAGTCCTCGGCGAATTGCGCCCACAGACGCATCGATGAGCGGCGCTCGACGAGAGGAAGAGAGACCTCAACCGGCGAGAACTCAGCAAAACGGCCAATGACGCCGGGAAGGCGCTTGTTCGCCCACTCCTGGCCGCGCTTCAAACGAGAAACTATCGCCTGCGCCGAAGCGAAAGACGCCTGGGGGCCCGAGAAAATGCCCAAAGCAGAGAGCTGCGCGATTTGTGTCAGAGTGGGATAGATCGGCATGTCTCTATGCTATCGAATCGGCCCGTCACATTTCGGCGATTGCGGTGACAAAATTATCCAGATAACCGCGAGTAGCATACGCGCCATCATCGGGAACCTTGTCAAAGCCGATAACGAAGATCACCGGGTGCCCCTTCGAGGTCGAGACAACTCCCGCGAGTGAAGACACTTCCGCCAAAGATCCCGTCTTCGCCTGAGCATTGCCCGCGACCATGTCATCGGTGAGGCGATTCGCCAAAGTCCCCTGGACTCCCGCCCACGGGAGATTGCGCACGACGCGCGGCGCGACGGGTTGGGTGGCGTCGAAGCCTTGAGAAAGGATGGTCGCCAAAGTTTTCGGGTGAATCCGATCGTTCGAGGAAAGCCCCGAGCAGTCTTCCAAAGAAAGCTGATCGGTCGGGATCCCGCGCTCGCTCAGCGTCTTTTCGAGGGTCTGGACCGACCCGGCGAAACTTGCTTCTCCACCCGATTGGCGTGCGGCGAAGTGGCAGTACTGGTCAGCCAGGGTGTTATCCGAGTGATAAAGCATCCAGCGAATCTGCTCGTCGACGCTCGCGGATTGCACGGAAGCGATCCGGGTTGCGCCTTGGGGGGCTGCGCCTCGGACCCCGAAATCAACATCGATTCCCTGCGCGCGAAGCTTCTGCGCGAAAACCTCAGAGACATTCGAAATCGAGTCCGCATAGAACTCATTCGATTTGGGATAGGTGCGGCCCGCGTCGATCGCGTAGGGGGCGAGCTGGCCTTCGTAGCCCGCAACCTGCTGTTCACTCCACGAGGCCGGGCGCGCGGAATCCGCAAAAAGCGCGGGGGCCGCGTGCAATTCGACATGCGAAATGCCCTTCGACATTAGGGAACTCGCGGTATCTTTTGCCAGGGTTTCGAGGCCCGCGCGACCGCTGACCTCGATGGAATTGCTTCCCTCGCCCAGAAGAAGGTCGCCCTCGCCCTCGAGGTAGATATTGTCGTTATCCTGCGCGACTGAGGTCGTCAGATGCGAATTCGGATCAAGATGGGACAGCGCAGTGTAGGCGGTAAGGATCTTGGTGATCGAAGCCGGGGTGTGGGCGCTATTCGCGTTGTACTCGTAGAGAGTGTTCCCGCTTCGAGCATCAACGACCATTGCCCACGCGTTCCAGCCGCCTTCCTGCGCGGCGGCAACGGCAGGAGCCCATGCTTCTTCGAGCTCGCGGCTCGTGGGGGCTTGACTATCCCCCTGTCCCTGTGGAACATTCAGTGTCGGAGCGGGCACAGCTGACGCTGTGGGGGCAGCAGATGGTGCGGGTGCTTGAGAAAGTGTGAAGATGCCTGGTGCGGCATCCTGCACATCTGCTACAAAATAGGCTGCGATCAGCACTGCGGCGCTTGATGCGCCTACAATCGCAGCAGTAGTCCCACGTCGCATGTAGGGGTTGTCCTTCCGTCAATGACCTAGGAACACCCTAATGCTTCGGGGGGTAAGAATACGTAATCGACATCCACGTGGTGGATCAACGACTCAGGAGGGCTCGAATGGAATTCGACGTGACCATCGAGATTCCCAAGGGGAACCGTAACAAGTACGAGATCGATCACGAGACTGGACGCATCCGCTTGGACCGTATGCTCTTCACCTCGACTCGATACCCTGACGACTACGGTTTTATCGATGACACGCTGGGCGAGGACGGGGATCCTTTGGATGCTCTTGTTCTCCTCGAAGAACCCACTTTCCCCGGCTGCGTGATTCGCTGCCGCGCCCTTGGAATGTTCCGCATGCGCGACGAAAAGGGCGGTGACGATAAGGTCCTGTGCGTGCCCGCTTCGGACCAGCGCGCCGCGTGGCGTACCGACATCGAAGATGTCTCGGAGTTCCACCGCCTGGAAATCCAGCACTTCTTCGAGGTCTACAAGGACCTCGAGCCCGGCAAGAGCGTCGAAGGTGCGCACTGGGTGGGCAGAGAAGAGGCCGAGGAAGAAATCCGCCGTTCCTTCGAGCGCGCAGAGACAGAAGGCTTCAACGCTCACTGAGGGGTTAATCGTTCTCCCAACGGGATCGGGGCTGGTGTTCACTGAGGGCACCAGCCCTTTTCTGTTTGCAACACAACACACGAAGTCGGCAAATGACACAGGCTATAACCCATGACATTCGCCGACAACATGTGTCGAGCCGCTTACCACCACCCCCATCCCGGTTTCCACGCCGCCTCACCACCTAGCCCCGGCCTCGTCCCCCAATTCCACACGAAGTCGATGAATGACACAGGCTATAACCCATGACATTTAGCGACTTCATGTGGCTTTTCTGAGAAGGCGAACGGGAGCAGGTGAGCCATCAGCGTCATGCATACCATTCGCACAAGAGTTATCCATAGGGTGTACACGCAATCGGCGTTTTCCACAGATTTTTACGAAACTCTCCCTCTTGAACGCCGCTATTAAACACTGAGCAGATGGACGAAGAAGAGATAGAAGGGTGCGTACTCTCCCGATCAACACGAGAAGTTTATTTAGCACCAATAGACGGAAGTTCTCACTCACAAGTCAGGATAAAACGCGGATTTATGCTGACCATTTCGGCGGGACTACCTCGGTGGGAAGTTAAGCAATACATTGATCGTGCACGTATTGCTTCTCTCGCACAATCACGAGATCCGCGGATCGTATTCGTTGGAACCAGCTCGCTTTGTATCCAGGGAGTTCCACTGTGGTCAGCGAACCATGACATCACCTTTTGGTGTCCTCAGCCCTATCCAAATTCCACACTCCCATCGGTACGCTACTCAGGTTTCACCATTCCACGTGTGAAGGTTCGAAAGTTGCGCAGACCTCCGCTCACGGACCATCGGTTAACTGAGAAAGGTGTTCAAGTAGAAGACAAATTGGATGCGGCTCTTCGTCTTGCAATGGGGCCGCAACACTTTGAGGCTTTTGTCGCCATGTGCATGATGTTGCACACCGAATCGGAATTCTCGCTACAGAGCATCGGGGACTCAAGGAAGCGTGAAAACAACCTGCGCGAGGAGCTAATTCGACGATTGTCCGCTGCTCAGGAAAACGGATGGAAGTACGGAGTATCCACTGCGAAACTCATTGTGAAGAACGCAGATGCAGGATGCGATAACCCCGCCGAAGCGGCAATGCTCTACGCGATCCGCAGCATCTATAGCGGTCCTGTACTGACACAGTTCGAGATGAACGGTAGTACAGGAAGATATTTCATCGATTTCGCTCTTCCAGAGAAACGCGTGGCGATCGAATTTGACGGAATGAGCAAACTGGGAAGCACGAATGAGGACCTCTACCGCGCAAAACAACGATGGATTCGTAGAGAACAGAACCTGCGCGACTGCGGATGGAATGTCATTCGATACACGTGGGAGCAGCTAAAGACCCTGCCTCGCCTTCAGATCGATCTTGCCCAACGGCTCGACTTACTCGAGGCCATACCAACGACCTCGAGCCAGCTGTGGGACAAGGGGTATATCGACTGAATAGCTGACGTCTTCACCGCGACGCGGCTCTCCGAGGCCTTCCACATTCTCCGCGCGAAGTCGCTGCACTCACCCAACCTCCACACGTTGTCGCCAAATGTCACAGGCTATAGCGCATGACATTCACCGACTCCGTGTGCAATTAGATGAGAGCCATGCCAACTTCGTGTGACATTTAGGGATGAGCTGGCGGCACCCGATGCCACACAACCGCACCCCGAACAACCACAGCAACCGCACCCCGAACAACCACAGCAAGCGCGAAGTGCCCGCTTTACTTGTGCAGCGAGCACCTCACTTGTGCAGCAAGTGCCTTACTTGCGCATCAAACCTTCTACTTGTGCGGCAGCCCCTTCGATTCAAGCCACTTCGAAGCAATCGAGGACGCAGATTGCGCCTCGGCAGTTGACTGCCGATTCATCTCAATCAAGTCCTTGGCGTCCAGAGCCGCGCTGACCTTATTGATAACAGCGGCCGCCTCTTGGTTAATCTTTGTAGAAACGACCGGCACAACGTGCGATGCCAAGAAGAGGCCCTTCGGATCCTTGAGGACAGTCAGAGTTCCGTCTGCAAGAGCGGGGTCGGAAGAGTAGACGTTCGCCAGCTGAATCGAACCATCATTCAGCGCCTTTACCGTCAGCGGCCCGCCCGAGTCTTCAATCGGCGTGAAACCAACCTTCACACCGTATTCCGATTCCAGTCCCTTCGGCCCATACGGACGCGTCGCAAGCTCAGAGTTGCCGCCAAGAGTGATCTGTCCAGCGTGCGCCAGGTCACCAATTGAGCTTAGAGAGTGCTCGGAAGCGAAAGAAGTGGTGACAACATAGGAGTCTTGGTCGGTTGCGGGGGCTTCATCCAATACGCGCAATCCCTTGGGCAGGGCTGCGCCCAGTGCCTGGTAAACCTCAGCATCCGCACGAGCACTCGCGTCTTTATCGAAGTACTGGAGCAAGTTGCCCGTGTACTCTGGGAAAACATCGATCGAACCGGATTCCAGCTCGGGCATGTAGACCTCGCGCTGGCCAATGCGCAGCTGACGCTCGACTGTGAAGCCTGATCCTTCGAGCGCCTGGGCATAGACCTCGGCCAAAATTTCATTCGAATAATAGTCTTGGGAGCCAACCACGATCTTTGACGAGACCGCACCTTCCTCCGCTTTTTCGCCACCTTCCAGGGACTTCCCTGTGCTGCATGCGGTGAGTGCAACGGCAGTAAATGCCGCTACAACGGCGGCGAGAGCAGAGCGTTTCATTATCTCTCCTTTGGTTTTGCCTTCTGAGTGTAGAAAAGCCTGTAAGCGAATGTGTTGAAGTTATATAGCTTGTGAATCCGAATGGGTTCTGGAGCGCAGGCTACGTATGAGCCCTGCAAGTATGGCGTCGGTGACGAGTGCCAGCGCAACAACAACGATCGCGCCTCCGATCATCTGTCCATAATCGCGCGTCTTCAGGCCCGTGTAGAGGAAACGTCCCAATCCAAGGTTCGCTGTGTATGCAGCCAGTGTGGCCGTCGCGATCACCTGGAGTACCGCTGAGCGCACACCCGCAAGAATCAGTGGTGCGCCCGCTGGGATCTCTAGCTGTGTAAGGATCTGACCTTCAGTCAGACCGATCGCTCGCGCTGCATCGGATGATCCTTGAGAAGAGATCACACCGGAATATGCACCTGCGATAATCGGCGGGATTGCAAGTGCAATCAAAGCAATCAAGGGAGCTTGCCAGCCGATTCCAAGCCACAAGCCAACCAGGGTGAGGAGGCCAAGAGTAGGCACTGCTCGCGCGGCACCGGTCCCGATCATGACGAGGTTCTTCCAACGTCCGGTGTGCCCGATATACAGTCCGATTGGCAATGCGATGAGTGCCGAAATAGAAACAACAGCTGCAACGAAGACGATGTGCTGACCGACTCGTTCGAAAATCCCGGATGGCCCTAGCCAATTGTGCCCATCTGCCAGCCATTGAAAGGCTTCAAATAGGAGGTTCATTGCCTTTTCCTCCACGGTGTCATTAGCACTCCTAGGCCGACTGCAAGTGCATCCAAAAGCAGAGCCAAGGCAATCGTCATCACCAGCCCGGCCAAGACTTCAACGGTCAATCCACGCTGGAAGCCATCGGTAAACAAAGTTCCCAGCGAGCGCACACCAATGAACGCACCAATCGTTACCAAAGAAACCGTCGAGGTAATGACCACGCGTGTCCCAGAAACGATCACTGGAACAGCCAAAGGAAGTTCAACCGTGCAGAATCGGCGGAGTCGCGACATTCCCAGCGCATCGGCGGACTCGAGGACGTCAGCAGGAACAGCGGCGAAGGCCTCGGCGCACTGACGAATCAGCACGGCGATTCCGTAAATCGTTAGCACAACAACCATGTTGACCCGCGAGCGAAGAGCGATCCCTGACAGAACAGGAATGACAATCAGGAGCGGCAATGAAGGCACCGCGTAGAGAACTGTCAGGAAAGAGAGAACTGCACCCCCGACCCCTTTCGAGCGCTGCGCCCACGCGCCGATCGGCACCGCAATGAGGATCGAGGCGCAGATGGCGGGCAGCGCGATCGCGAGGTGCGCGGCGGTAAGTTCTCCGATGAGCGACCAACTGCTCGACAGCCAGTTCACGCGCGCTCCCCCTCAGCGTTGTTTACCGAGGCCAAGTCGGGTTTGTCCGCCTGAGATCCACCGGGTGCGCCCTCCAAGATTCGTTCGCGCTCGCTGATGGCAGATGTTCCAAGAAACTCGCGAACAAAGTCATTGGCTGGGTTTAAGAGAAGATCGCGCGGAGTCCCTTCTTGGGCAATCTGAGCCCCCTCGCGCAGGAGGGCGATGCGGTCACCCAGCAAGATGGCCTCGTCAATGTCGTGGGTAACGAAGAGGATCGTGGTGCCCAGGGACTTTTGAATGCGACGAAGTTGGCGCTGGAGGTCAGAGCGGACCAGAGGGTCGAGAGCTCCGAAGGGTTCATCCATGAGGAGGATGTCGGCACGGTTTGCCAATGCTCGCGCGACACCGACGCGTTGGCGCTGGCCGCCAGAAAGCTGCGCGGGATAGCGCTTTGCCATTGAGGGGTCGAGGCCGACGAGCTCCATGAGTTTGAGCGCATCTGCTCGCGCGCTTGCCTTTGAAGCGCCTTCGAGAACTGGAACGGTTGCAATGTTGTCAACGATTGTTCGATGCGGGAAGAGGCCCCCGTCTTGGAGGACGTAGCCGATGGAGCGGCGAAGGGCGACAGGATCTTCATCAGCGACGTTTCGGCCTCGGACGGTGACGGTCCCGGATGTTGGAGTGACCATGCGGTTGACCATCCGCATGAGCGTGGTCTTGCCGCATCCTGAAGTCCCGAGGAACACTGTTGTTGTATGCGGGGCAATCGTTAGAGAAAAGTCTTCAACTGCTCGCGTGTCAGGCGGATATGTCTTTGAAACAGTGTCGAATGTGATCATGGTGTTCCTCTTCGCAACGATGCGAGACCGACGCGTAACTGCCATTTTGCGGTGTCACCAGTAGGAACGAATGGCTAGAGCAAGTTATTTCTGTTTCTTGCCAATTTGAGACAGGTCACAAACGGATCTGCGGCTACCTCGACGCAAGAGTCCTGCCGTGCCACCCGTCTAGCTACCTCCACACGAAGTCAGCAAATGCCACAGGCTATAGCGCATGTCATTCACCAACTTCATGTGACAGCAGCAAACGAACGCCCTGTTGCGGAAACGACAAGAGCATCACAAGCAGCGCTGCGGCCCACGACAATTTGGCCAAGGCAGATATAACGAGGCCCGGGCGTCTTCCCCAAACGCCCGGGCCTGTTCAGCTGAGTTGTACTGCCCGACTGTCGAGCCGCGTGCTCAGTCCGCCTGTCTAGCCACCTCCACACGAAGTCGGCAAATGACACAGGCTACAACGCATGACAATCACCAACTTCATGTGGAAGTCACGCAAGAGCCCTGATGTTGACCGAGCCTCCACACGTTGTAGCTAAATGTCACAGGCTATAACGCATGACATTCACCGACTTCGTGTGTCTTTTGCAGGGTCAGGCCCTTCTGCCGACTTCGTGTGCGAATTAGCGGAGCGGCAAGCCAACGCAAGCCGAAGCCCACCCCCGCTCCCGCCATCACGCGACGCGAACCGCGTATGGCAGCACTGAGCTCCAACCGTAGATCGAAGTGATTCGAACTGGAACACCGAAGGTCGGTGCCTCGATGATCTGGTTGTTGCCCAGATAGATCGCGACGTGGTCGATATTGCCGCCGTCCCAGTTCCAGAAGATCAAGTCTCCGGGCTGCGCCTGGCTGACGGGCACGCGCGTTCCCTCGGAGTACTGCGCCTGCGACCAGTGGGTCAGATAGATGCCCTGCGACCGGTAGGCCATGGTGACCAAACCGGAACAGTCGTAGCCCGGGCCTTCGCCCGCCCACACGTAGGGAGCACCGAGCTTGGACTTTGCCCACGCGATTGCACCCGCTGCGGCATCTGAGTTTCCTCCGCCGCCGCCGGAGTACGAGGGCTCGCTGTAGCTCGGCGCTGCGGGAGCGGGAGCGACGTACGAGTTTTGCTGGCGCTGCGACTGCGCTTGGCGAGCGGCCTCGGCAGCAGCGGCTTGACGTGCCGCTTCCGCAGCGGCAGCCTGGCGTGCAGCTTCGGCAGCCGCCGCCTGACGTTGAGCCTCGAGGTCGGCCTCGCGCTGGTTAATCAGTTCAACCGTCGTATTTTGCTTGCGTGCCAGCTCCTGGACCAACGCATCACGGCGCGCCGCGGTCATGGTCTGCGCGCTTGCCGCTGCACTTGCCGCGCTCTGCGCTTCGGCGGTGCGAGCCTCAACCTCTGCGGTTGCCGCGGCCTGCTTGGCCTGCGCTTGGACGGCCGCGTCATTCATGACATTGGCGACCTGCTCCAAAGCGGCGACCTTCTGCATTTTGACGTTTGCCGAGGCCGAGAAGGAGTTGAGCGTTGCTTGTTTCGTTTCGACCGTGCGCAGTCCGTCGGCGGAAAGGTACGGTGCAAGAGAATCGAGTGAAGAGCCGCCGTCGCGGTAGGCAGTCTGGGCGATGGAAGCGATTTCCTTCTTCCCTGCCTCATAGTCGGCCTTGGCCTTGTCTGCATCGGCCTGTGCCTGGCGTGCGGTTTGTGTAGCCTGATCGAGTGCGTAGCGCGCACCGTTGAGTTCTTCCGCAGCACTTTGCGCTTTTTGAAGTGCGAGCTCGGCTTCGGTCTTCACGCTTGCCAGTTCAACCTCAATCTGAGCGACCGACATCTTTGCTGCGTCTTCAGCTTCGCGAGCTCGTGCAATGTCATCTTCACTGGGAGTTGCAAGAGCAATGCCGGGAGTTGCTGCAGCGAGTGAAGCAAATAGCACGGTCACGCTCAATGCGCGTAGGCCGCGACGCTTTGTCTCAATTCTCACTGGTCCACCTGTCGTTGCACGCCGGGATAAGGGCGTTTGTCTCTTCTTATACAGGATTTGAGGGTAGTTCACTTCGGCACCATACGCAACAATATTTAACCGAAGCCACAGAAATCACGATCACAACAATCGCAACATTAGCCACAAACATCCCTCTCACCCCCGAGTTTTCCGCATAAAATCGATACACAACCCATCATCAGCAGGAGCAAGAATCATGGACGACATTGAACTCCCCGACGCGCCAGCCTCCCCCGAAAGCTTCAACGGCCTCGTCGATGAGAAGGTTCTTGCTCCCTGGGGAGAAGCAGGCCCCGCACCAAGCGACCACTGGCGCCAAGACGTGCTCGGCGCAAACTACGAATCTCGGACCATTCCTCTGATGGACGATGATGCGGGCCCCGTTGTCGCGACCCTTGTTCGCTACCGAGGCCACGCTTCCTCGACGCACGCCTCCTCCCCTGCTGCGCCCGCACTTTCGCCTACCGACGCACACTCCACGCGCAGCGGAGCTACACCGCAGGCCCCGCGCTTCGTACTCCTTTATATCCACGGTCGAAACGACTACTTCTTCCAACGCGAGCTCGCCGAAGACATCGCAGGATGCGGCGGAGCGTTCTACGCGCTCGATCTGCGCCGCTATGGGCGTTCGCTGCGCCCTGGTCAACGCATGGGTTTCGTTTCAAACCTCAGTCTTTACGACGAGGACATTGCGGAAGCTCTCGACCTGATTCGCGAGGACTACCCCGATCTGCCACTTGTCCTTATGGGGCACTCGACGGGCGGACTCTTGGCGACCTTGTGGGCGAACCGTCACCCGGGCGCACTCGATGGTCTGATCTTGAATTCTGCCTGGCTTGAGATGCAGACCATGGCTTCGATGCGTTCAGCCGTTGCACCGATCCTCGAACGCATTGCTTCACGCAATCCCATGTGGGCGGTGCCCGGAGGAGACGGCCCCGACCACTACGGCCGTTCCTTGCGTGAGGGGCGGAACGCACTTGACGCTCCCCTGCCTGACTCGCTTGCCGCTTACCCGGATGATCCTGCGGTCAAGGGATGGAGTTATGCCCTTGAGTGGAAGCGCCCCGGCTCATACCCGGCCTACGCTGCGTGGCTAGAGGCAATCCTGGACGGCCACGAAAACGTCGCGAGCTCAGTGCACCTGGACATCCCCGTACTTTCAATGATGTCAAGGTCGAGCTATTTCGGTGAAGAGTTCACCGAGGCAGTTTTCTCCAGCGATGTCGTTTTGGATCGCGAGGTCATCCTTGAGCGTTCCGCGCGACTTGGCCCGCTGGTGACAGTGGCGAGCTTCCCTGGTAAGCATGACTTGCTACTGTCAGACCCGCAGGTGCGCGCAGAAGTTTACGACACGATGAATCATTGGATCGGCGCGTTTATCTAACTCACCCCGCGTGGGAATCTCAGTGGGCGCAGCCCCCTCAAAGACCGACGTTTAGCCTTCGCGCGAGTACTCGCGGATAATCTCGCGATTGACCTCGGCTAGCGACTCTCCCAAGGTCGGCCCTTCTTCGCCGCCCAGGTGCCACAGCGCCCAAGCATCTCCGCCGACTTGAAAGTGCACTAAGGCTTCTTGCGGATCATTCCAGGTTTGCTCTCCCGCACGCAGGAGTCCATCGGCCGTGAACTCGCAATTCGCCTGCGGAGCCTCGAGCAGGATCGCGGGCACGTCCTCGGCGATGATCTGCCCCAGGACACGCAGCGCGGCCGCATCGCGCGCAAGAACGGGGATTCCCGCCTCGCGTGCGCGAGCAAGTTCTTCGGATTCTTCTTCACTGACGAGGCCGGTGCCGGCTTCCTCATTCACCTGCGGTGCCGCGTGGTGATGGGGGTCTTCCTCCAGTGCGGACTCAGCTTCTTCGGAGGCCTCAACCTGGGCCTGGGCGACCGGGTGCACGCTTGTGACGGTTACTTCCGGGATTGACGAGGCGATCGCGGGCACATCCTCGGAGCGACCGGCAAGCAGGTGGGGGGCGTGGGCGTAGGTGCGTGGGCCAACGGCGTGCACCTCAAGGAAGGAACGCCCATTGCTCATTTCGCGCAGGCTCATCTCGTGGACCTCAACGCCTGAGGCAGCGAGGACTTCGAGTGCGGGACGCACGGCCGGGTCGATGCTCCCAACAACCATGACGAGGCGCGGGCCGGCGCCGGGCGACGGCGGCATGGAATCGCGGAAATGCAGCCATCCGGACTTGAAAGCTGCAACGCCACCGGGATACTCACGGGCCAAATCAGACCACGACAAGGCGGCAGTGCCCGCAAGGCGTGAAAGGGATTGAATCAGAGTATCGGAGTCCAAAAAGTCCAGAATTTCAACAGAGACAACCTGACCGGAGGGGTCCAAAGCGGTCAGGCGCGGGGCCTCGTTTTCAGGAGAGCTTTCATCAATGAAAGCCTGTGCTTCGAAGGGCGAAATATCACGCCAGGTAATAGGAAAAAGAGGACGCGAAACAATCTCGAGGACCTGATTGCACACAGCGTCAACAACTTCGGGGGTAAGACCACCGGAAACAGAGCGGCCGAATTGGGCGGGGATCAAACGCCCCTCGTCGAATTCAAAGAGAGCCATGAAGCCTCCAACCCCTCATGCCCTGCCGGCAGATGTGTGTTGATGAATGAATAGATGCGATCTGGTCTTATTGTTTCACAATCACGCCGAGGCGTGGACGAAGACGGGCCGGAGAAGTTGAGAGTGATGACGGGGAAGCAAGGGCTTGAGGACATGTAAAAGGCGGGTCTTCATCGTCTAGGTTCGGTACCGAAGTACCTGGGACGATGAGGACCCGCCTCAGTCAGTTCAGCCTCGAGAGGCCAACTGGTTTGGATTCAGTGGAGAGTATCCGTGAAAGGATCACTCAACCTCAGCGATCAGAGCCTTCTTGCGACGGTTCGAGAACACCAGTGCGTAGGCGCAAGCAGCACCAACGAGTGCCACGCAGAGCGTGATCAGGAAGATGATGCGGTAGCCATCGTAGGGGTTGGCCTCGTGAGCGGTGATGATTCCAGCGGTGGTCGGGTTGCCCCAAAGGATGGAGGCGTAGACCAGGAAGGAACCGACCGACATAGCGGAGCCGTTGATTTCCTCGGGCAGGTGCAGCTCGGCGATAGGAGCAAGCAGCACGGACTTACCAAGGAAGACACCGAATGCCATGACAACCAGCAGGACCATTGCAGGCCACATCATCGAATCGGATGCGGGCAGCAGGTAGACCAGGCCAACGCCGATGGCGATAACGGTCAGAGCGACTGCAACCATGGTGGTCGAGGACTTGAAGACGTAGTCAGCGAGCATACCTGCGACCAAGCCGGCGATGATGCCAACGAAACCGGTCGAGAAGATACCGAATGCACCGGAGGCAGCGTCAGATGCGTGGAAGACCAGCTTCAGGTAAGGAGCCGAGGAGTAGATCAGGTTGACGTAGCACCAGTAAACACACATGCCGGCGATACCTGCGAACCAAACACCGGGCTGTGCCAGAACCTTGAGCAGACCCATGAGAGCCGCGGTGTTCTTGGAGTGGCCTTCGGACTCGGCAACAGCGTTGGCGGGAACGAAGCGCAGGATGGCGATGATGTTCGGGATCAGTAGCAGCGAGTAAGCAAGACCGAAGCCGATCATGATGCCGTTTGCGTGGGTCGGGAAAATGGCCATGCAGCCGATGACGATCAGGTTCATGCAGAACTCAACGCCACGGCGGATCGACTCGAGAAGGCCCATTGCGAGGCCACGACCCTTGGAGTCAGAATCGGAAGCCATGAAGGAAACGCCGTTGACGACGGCGGGCCAACCGATGGCGTCCCAAATTGCCCACGTAATTGCAATGCCAACAAGCATCTTGATGTTCAGGTGGTAGCCCAAGACCGGGGAGAGCCACAGGAACAGGAAGGTCAGCAGTCGCCAAGAGGCGAAGGCGATCAGAATGTTACGGATGGGGAAACGGTTGTTCACCCAGCCGGCGGGCACGTACATGAACATGGCGATGCCGAGCCAGCCCATGATGGTACCGAAGTCGGCGACCGTGATGCCAAGAGCATTGGTCACAGGGATCAGCAGAGATCCCTTGAACGCCTCGAAGGAGACGTAGACCAGCTGGCCGGTCAACACGACAGTGAGGAAGCCGCCGACGCGGCCCTTCTGCATGAACTTAGGAAGGCGCGACTTTGTGCCTACTGAGGTTTCCGACATGATGTTCAATTTACCTTTCGAGTTTTACTCACTGAAGATGGGCAAAAGAGTCTGCAACATCGGTGAAGACACCGGTTGCGCCCCAATTGAAGAGCTCGTGTGCTCGATCAATTGAATTCACAGTCCACACGTTCACTCCGAAGCCCGCCTCGCGGAATGCCTCGACCTTGGACTTGGTCAGACCGCGATCCTCGGGGTGAATGTACGATGCGCCGACAAGCTCAAGCATGGACTTCCAGTCATCGTAGAGGGCAACCGTCTCGTAGAGGCAGCCGACCTCGTACTGGGGAGCGCGTTCCTTGATCTTCGCCAACAGCACGTGGTTGAAGGAGGAGAAGAAAACTTCACGCTCGGGATCCAGGCCGGTCAGAGCATCGAGGATGGAATCGATGAGACGCATCGACATGGCACCGCCGGCCTCGTTCGACTTAATCTCAATGTTCGCATTCAGACCACGACGGTTAAGGAGCTCGATGAGCTGCTCAAGAGTCGGCAGGGGCTGCCCGGCGAACTCGGGAGAGAACCATGCGCCTGCATCGATCGATGCGAGGTCGGACTTCTCCAAGCCGTAGTAGGAGCCACGGCGATTCGTGGTGCGATCCAATGACGTGTCATGGATGACGATCGGAGTGCCATCGCCCAGGATGTCGACGTCAGTCTCAATCCAGGTGAGTCCAGCGTCTGCAGTCTTTTCGAAAGCTGCAAGAGTGTTCTCGGGTGCGACACGGTTCAGACCGCGGTGTGCAAAAATGCGACGTTCCATAGTCAGTTCACTGACTTCCTTGTCGAGGGTGGACAAAATCAAAAATCGGACCAATCAATGTCCGATCTCCGTTGTTAATTATGAAACGCGTCATTTTTCGTGTCACCCGGTTATGTGTGTAGTAGGACACAGAATTGGACTTTATTTCTCAAGGTGACACCCTGTTATTTAGGGTATCTTCGCAGGTCAGAGACACTTCGATCAAAATTGCCCACGAGCATCATCAGTGCCTGCACTTATGTGCAGAGGCCTGTGCACATAAGTGCAGGCGGGCACATCTATGACATTGGCTCTATAAAAATGCCGCTCGTCACATTTTGACCGTCCCTGTACACCCCGCAACCCGAGCAGCAAAGCCCCTCAACATCTGGTGACGGAATGCACTGAATGGCAAAGCAGAGCCTGTCGAGGACGTTCAGGAATGTACCAGCTAGCACAAATTTCACATTGTTACGGTGACACCATGGTGTTGGTCGCTCTTTTGCTCGTGCTCTTATTCATCGTCGTGATCTTCTTCTACATGGGAATGCTTCTGTGGATGCTCTTCTCCCCCGACTATCTGCTTGTCATAGGGCTTTCCGGCATTTTCACGGCGGATCACATGGGCTGGCTGACATCCTCAGAAAAGGCCCACTTCATTTGGGCAGTTCTCGCGATGGTTATTGTTGGATTCGCCTATCACAAGCTCAATCACCTGCTGTACTCGGTCTCTCAACGCATCTACGCGATTGTCAGTTTCCCAATTGTGGTCGTATCAAGCCTGATCCTCATGCTGAACTTCGCCCTGAAACTCGCAGAAGAAGTTGCACCCAACCTTGCAGATGATCCAACCATCGAACACGCAATTTATATTGTGTTTGCCATCATCA
>ERZ772962.573-NODE-573-length-20515-cov-10.928201_pt1 | contig 20515 bp, 20 predicted proteins | sample MGYA00580676_ERZ772962 | MGnify/ENA primary metagenome ERZ772962 (study PRJEB29015, sample SAMEA2738049) | human oral metagenome | biome: human oral; feature: human-associated habitat; material: saliva | place: China | collected 2230 ...
TCCACCAACGCCGCAAAACCATACGCAACAATCTGAAAGAGCTTGCCGGCGACGACGATTTGCAGGCAGTCGGCATCAATCCGCAAGACCGCGCCGAACACATCGCACCGGAAAAATATGTGGAACTGAGCAATTATTTGGTCCGTAAGGCCGTCTGAAAGAAATAAACATGATTAAATTCAAAAACGTCAATAAATTCTTTAAAGACCTGCACGTGGTCAATAATGTCAATTTGGAAATCGGGCAGGGCGAAGTGGTGGTGATTTGCGGGCCTTCGGGCAGCGGCAAATCGACTTTGATCCGCACGGTAAACCAGCTTGAAAGCATTCAAAGCGGCGAAATTTGGGTGGACGGCATCAATGTGGCCGACCCGCAGACCGATTTGAACAAGGTGCGTACCGAAGTCGGTTTCGTGTTTCAGCATTTCAACCTTTATCCGCATTTGAGCGTGTTGGAAAACATTATCCTGTCGCCCGTGGTGGTGAAAAAGCAGCGGCGGGAGGATGTGATTCCCAAGGCGTTGCACCTGCTGGAGCGTGTCGGTTTGTCCCACAAGAAAGATGCCCTGCCGGGAGAGTTGTCCGGCGGGCAGCAGCAGCGTGTGGCGATTGCGCGCGGGCTGGCGATGGAGCCGCGCGTGATGTTGTTTGACGAGCCGACTTCCGCACTCGACCCGGAAATGGTTGGCGAAGTGTTGAAGGTGATGAAGGATTTGGCGCAAAGCGGGATGACCATGATGTGCGTAACCCACGAAATGGGCTTTGCCCGCGAGGTGGCGGATCGGGTGATTTTTGTCGATCACGGCCAAATTGTTGAAGACGCGCCGCCGGAAGAGTTTTTTACCCGCCCGAAAAGTGAGCGGGCGAAGCAGTTCCTCGCGCAAGTGATGCACTAATCGGGTGGCGGTCAGGCCGTCTGAAGACGTTTCGGTTTTGTCGGAATGTTTTCAGACGGCCTTTTTGCGGATGACGGGTTATTGCCGTTCCAGCCAGTCGTCCCGCGTTTGTTTCGCTTCGGCGAAATAGCGGTAGAGGCCGTCTGAATCGCCGTTGCGGAGCAGGCTTGCGATTTTTTCCAGCTGGCGTTGTTGGCCTTCGAGCAGTTTCAGCAGGCTGTCGCGGTTGGCAAAGCAGATGTCCGTCCAGATGGCGGGGTGGCTGGAGGCGATGCGGGTGAAGTCGCGGAAGCCGGTGGCGGCGAAATCGAGATAGGTTGCGCCGTCGGCATGGTCGAGGATTTGGTGGACGTAGGCAAAGGCCAGTATGTGCGGCAGGTGGGATACGGCGGCGAAGACGGCATCGTGTTCTTGCGCGCTCATGCGGAAGATTTGTGCGCCGACCGCCTGCCATAGCCGGCCGACGAGTGCCTCCGCTTCCGGGTGTTGCGTTTCGTGCGGGCAGAGAATCAGTTTTTTGTCTTGATAGAGGCCGAATTGCGCCGCCAGCGCGCCGCTGCGGTCGGAACCGGCAATCGGGTGGGCGGCCACGCATTGCGGCAGGTGTTGCGGCAGGTGTTGGGCGAAGGCGGCCAGTGCGGATTGTTTGGTGCTGCCGACGTCGCTGACGACGGTGTCGGGCCGTAAAAACGGCGCGATGGTGCGGCAGATGTTGCCGAGTGTGGAGACAGGCGTGGCAATCAGCACCAAATCGGCCGCCGCGATGTGTTCGGCCCGGATGCCGACGGCTGCGCTGTCGATGACTTTCCGTTCCAGTGCGCGCTCAAGATTGCTTTCGTTTACATCGATGCCTGTTACATGGCGCACCAAGCCCAGCCGTTTCAGGTCGAGGACGAACGAGCCGCCGATCAGGCCGACGCCGATCAGGGTGATTTGGTTGAGGATGGGCGGGTTCATAAGGGTTGATGTAAAAGTGTGGAAGAAGGCCGTCTGAAAAGACGGCGGGCGTGTTTTTCAGACGGCCTGAATCTTAACCGAGCGCAGTCTGCCGCTGCAAGCGCGGAGCCGTTTAATCGAAGCGTTTGCAGCGGATGTCGCGGTCTTCGCAGAACATGGCCGAGGTTTCGGCATTGCAGGCGCGGCGGACTTTGCTGCGTGCCAGTCCTTCGTTGTTGTCGGCGGCTTCGAAGGTTTTTTGGAAGGGGGTAATGCTGCATACGTAAACCGAACGGTTCGGGCGGTATGCTGTGTTGCCGTTGCGCTCCAATACGGCGATGCGGTATTCCAAATCGGCGATTCGGGCTTCCAATGCGGCGATGCGCCCTTCGTCGGATGCGGCCGCGGATGTGGCGGCAGCGGCGGTTAGGCAGAGGGTGAGGATGAGTTTTTTCATGGTTTTGTCCTGAGGCGGTTGATATGTTTGACTTTCGTTGCGTCGTCATTATGCTTTGGTATCAAGGGCTTGATACCCCAAGGTGCGGGACGGCAGGAAAATCGGTTTTGCATGCGTGCCTGCGGTTTGCCGTTTTGTATCGAGAATGAGGTGGGGCGGCCGGGCAGGGTGTTTTCAGACGGCATTGTACCGCGAAATGAAAAACGACAATCTGCACACGCAATCAAACTGTTAAGGCCGTCTGAAAACCTGTTTTCCGGTTTTCAGACGGCCTTATGCTTTTAACGCAGGCGTTTAGTTTTTATCCAGATCTACCAGTTTGTTTTTGGCAATCCAAGGCATCATGGAACGCAGTTGCGCACCGACTTTTTCGATTTGGTGGTCGGCATTCAAGCGGCGGCGTGCGGTCATACTGGCGTAGTTGGTTGCGCCTTCTTGGATGAACATTTTGGCGTATTCGCCGCTTTGGATACGGTACAGGGCTTTTTTCATCGCTTCTTTGGTAGCAGGCGTGATGACTTCGGGGCCGGTAACGTATTCGCCGTATTCCGCGTTGTTGGAAATAGAGTAATTCATGTTGGCAATACCGCCTTCGTACATCAAGTCTACGATCAGTTTCAGCTCGTGCAGACATTCGAAGTAAGCCATCTCAGGTGCGTAACCGGCTTCAACCAGGGTTTCAAAGCCGCATTTCACCAGCTCGACCGCGCCGCCGCACAATACGGCCTGTTCGCCGAAGAGGTCGGTTTCGGTTTCTTCGCGGAAGTTGGTTTCAATCACGCCGCCTTTGGTGCCGCCGTTGGCTGCTGCGTAAGACAGGGCGATGTCGCGGGCTTTGCCGCTTTTATCTTGGTAAACGGCGATCAGCGAGGGTACGCCGCCGCCTTTCAGGAATTCGCTGCGCACGGTGTGGCCGGGGCCTTTGGGGGCGACCATAATCACGTCCAAGTCCTCACGCGGTACGATTTGGTTGTAGTGGACGTTGAAGCCGTGGGCGAAAGCGAGTGCCGCGCCTTGTTTCAAGTTGGGCTCGATTTCGTTTTTGTACACGACGGGTTGGTTTTCGTCGGGCAGCAGAATCATTACTACGTCTGCTTTTTTGGTGGCATCGGCTACGGACAATACTTCAAAACCGGCTGCTTCTGCTTTTTTCCAAGAACCGCCTTGGCGCAGGCCGACGACTACGTTTACGCCTGAATCTTTCAGGTTGGCAGCGTGGGCGTGGCCTTGTGAGCCGTAGCCGATGATGGCGACGGTTTTGCCTTTGATCAGGGACAGGTCGGCGTCTTTGTCGTAATAAACTCGCATTGTTTTTTCCTTAATTTGATTAAAAGTAAATCGGTTGGAGGGGGGAATCAGTTGCCGTTTTCGGACACGTCTCTCATCAGGACGATGTCCACGGCTTCGGTTTTGCCGTCGATGGCTTTCAGGAAGTTTTGGAAATGGACGCTGGCGTTGTGGCTGTCCACGGCGGCCTGGTCTTTCCAGTTTTCAAAGAAAACGAAGCGGTTCGGGTTTTGCAGGTCTTGGTGCAAATCGTAGCGCAGGTTGCCGCCTTCCTTGCGGCTTTCGCCGACCAGTGCGGTGAACACGTCCAGCAGTTCGGCACGGTGTTCGGCCTTGACGGCAACGATTGCGGTAATTTTGATGTTGCTCATGCTGTTTTCCTTTCGGTTTGGCTTTTCAGACGGCCTTTGAAGCGTTAGAGGCCGTCTGAAAGCCCAAAAACTCAAATTTTCAAAATCCTTTCGCCGCGCCCGATGCCTGCCGCGCCGGTACGCACCGTTTCCAAAATCAGCGGTTTGCCCACGGTTTCCAAGAAAGAATCGAGTTTGTCGGTCGTGCCGGTTACTTCGACGGTATAGCTCTTGTCGGTAACGTCGACCACATGGCCGCGGTAAATATCGGCCAGGCGTAGGATTTCGTCGCGGTCCTTGCCCACGGCGCGCACCTTCACCAGCATCAGTTCGCGTTCGACAAAGCGGCTTTCGTTCAAATCGACCACTTTGACCACTTCAATCAATTTGTTGAGTTGTTTGGTGATTTGCTCGATAACCACATCGTCACCGTGGGTAACGATGGTCATGCGCGAGAGGGTTTTGTCTTCGGTGGCCGATACCGACAGCGAGTCGATATTGTAGCCGCGCGCCGAAAAGAGGCCGACCACGCGGCTCATCGCGCCCGATTCGTTTTCCATCAAAACGGATAGGATATGTCTCATGGCACGCTCCTTGTATCATAATCGCGGTCGTTCACATCATTGACATCGCTGTCGGCCTTGGTTTCGCGCATGTGCAGCGGCAGTACCATCTCGTCCAAACCCTTGCCGTTGCCGACCATCGGGAAAACATTTTGCTTTTTGTCCGTGATGAAGTCCAAGAACACACAGCGGTCTTTCATGGCCAAGGCTTCGCGCAGCGCGCCTTCCACGTCGGACGGCTTCTCGATACGCATGCCGGCATGGCCGTAGGCTTCGGCCAGTTTCACAAAATCAGGCAGCGAGTCGAAATAGGTTTCCGATTCGCGTTCGCCGTAATAAAGCTCCTGCCACTGGCGCACCATGCCCAGATAACCGTTGTTCAGGCAGATGATTTTTACCGGCAGGCGGTATTGGAAGCAGGTGCTCAATTCTTGGATATTCATCTGAATCGAGCCTTCGCCGGTAATGCAGCATACATCTTTGGACGGGTCGGCCAAATACGCGCCCATCGCATAGGGCAGGCCCACCCCCATCGTGCCCTGACCGCCCGAATTGAGCCACTGGCGCGGCCGTCTGAACGGATAAAACTGTGCGGCAAACATTTGATGCTGGCCGACGTCGGATGTGATGATGGCGTCGTTGTTGGTTACCTCGGCCAAAGTTTTAATCACCATCTGCGGCAGAATAATATTGTCGGTCGCCTGCGGCAGACGCAGACAATCGCGCGCGCGCCAGCTTTCCATGTTCTGCCACCATTTTTCCAAATGCTGGCTGTTTACCTGAAGATTTTGGCTTTTCCAAATCGCCGCCATCTCGCGTAAAACATTCTTCACGTCTCCGACAATCGGTACATCGGCACGGACGCGTTTCGAAATACTGGACGGGTCGATGTCGATATGGATGATTTTTTTCGGTTTTTCCAAAAACTTGGTGGGAACGGAAACCACGCGGTCGTCAAAACGCGCTCCGACTGCCAAAACTACATCGGCATTGTGCATGGCCAGATTGGCTTCGTAAGTGCCGTGCATGCCCAACATGCCCAAATACTGCCTGTCATCGGACGGATACGCGCCCAAGCCCATCAGCGTCGCGGTACAGGGCAGGCCGGTCAGCCTGACGAACTCAGTTAGCTCGTCCGCCGCATTGCCCAAAACCACGCCGCCGCCGAAATACACCAAAGGCCGTTTCGCTGCCGCCAGCATTTGTACGGCCTTCTTAATCTGACCGATGTGTCCGTTGAGAACCGGCTGGTAGGAGCGGATAAAAATGTCTTCCTGAGGATAGCTGAACTTGGCCATAGACTGGGTAACGTCTTTGGCGATGTCGATAACCACCGGGCCGGGCCGACCGCTGCGGGCAATTTGGAAGGCTTTTTTTACCGTGGTGGTCAAATCATCGATATTCTTAACCAGGAAATTATGCTTCACACACGGTCGCGACACGCCGACCATGTCGATTTCCTGAAACGCATCCGTACCGATGGCGGGCGAGCCGACCTGGCCGGAAATCACCACCAGCGGAATCGAATCGGAATAGGCCGTGGCGATACCGGTGAGCGCGTTGGTCGCGCCGGGACCCGAAGTCACCAAAGCCACGCCGACCTTGCCGCTGACACGGGCATAGGCGTCGGCTGCATGTACCGCAGCTTGCTCGTGCCTTACCAGGATGTGTTTGAATTTGTTGAGTTGGAAAAGCGCGTCGTAGATTTCGAGTACCGCGCCGCCGGGATAGCCGAAAACGTATTCGACGTTTTCCGCCTTCAGACTTTGCACAAGAATTTGTGCACCGGATAGTTGCATGATTGCCTCTTTAATTCTGCCTGTAAGGCGATAATAAACCCGTGCTTCGCGATGCAACGGTAATGCCGGTTTTCCGGACGGCGGTTTATGGTACGCGAACGGATGAGCCGGCGACAGCTTGCGGGTTTCAGAATCGCGCTTAGAGCGCAAAGTGTTTAAAAAAGTAAAGAGCGCATAAGATAACGCAAACTTGGGTAACAGGCAAGCACTGATTACGCGGCGGAGGCTGTCTTGAAATAATAGGAAAACAACAGGCCGTCTGAAAAAAAAATTCAGACGGCCTGTTGGGAATTGGCGCACCCGACTGGGATCGAACCAGCGACCTTCAGCTTCGGAGGCTGACACTCTTCCAACTGAGCTACGGGTACAAAGTCTCGACATTATCCCACATTTCGGCTGTTTCACAAAATCAATCTTTATGGTTTCGGCAACTTGTTGTCGAAGCATCGGAATTTAATTCGGTTTATTCCGTATGGCCTGCGGGGGTATTTTCTATTTTTTTGAGATAGGCCAAAATTTAAAGATTGGAAAGACGGAACGGATTCAGTATAATCCGCAAATTATTGTTAATTGATATTAACGCCACATAAAATTCAATTTCCTCATCACTAAACAAAAAACGGCGAGGCTTATAAATATGAACCATCCTACCAACCAAAATGCCCGCGGTTCCGCCCTAACCACACTGATCGGCGGCATCGTCATTCTGTTGGCTACCCTTTATCTTTTGGTCAAATTGGCCAGCAGCGGCTATCACGGAACGGTTGAAGAAACCACCGATGCCGCCACGCAAACGCGGATTCAGCCGCAAGGTTCCATTGTCGAGGGAGACGGTGTCCCCGTCGGCGAACGTAAAGGCGACAAAATCTTCGCTAAAGTTTGTTACCAGTGTCATGCCGCCGACAGTTCGACGGCAGGTTCCCCGAAAATCACGCACAATGCCGATTGGGCTCCCCGCCTGGCTCAAGGTTTCGATACCTTGTTCAATCATGCCTTGAACGGCTTTAACGCCATGCCGGCAAAAGGCGGCCAATCCGACCTGACCGAACTGGAGTTGAAGCGCGCGATTGTTTATATGGCTAATCAATCCGGCGGTAATCTGCCTGATCCTGACAAAGCGCCTGCCCCAACCGAATCGGCTGCTTCAGGTGCCGCGTCCGAGGCCGCCGCATCCGGTACTGCGCCGGCTGCCGGAAAATCCGAAGCTGCCGCTCCTGCCGAAGGTGGAAACGGCGATGTGATGGCAACCGGTAAAAAAGTGTTTGACGGCTTGTGCTTCGGCTGCCATGGTGCCAATTCCGCCATACCGGATACGCCGCGTGTCACTCATAAAGACGAATGGGCTCCGCGTATCAAAAAAGGCAAAGATACCTTGTTTAAACATGCTCTCGAAGGTTTCCAAGATAAAGGCATGATGCCGGCCAAAGGCGGAAACACTGAATTGAGTGACGATGAAGTGAAAGCAGCCGTTGTTTATATGGTGAACGAATCCGGCGGCAAATTCTAAAAAAGTGATAATAAAAGGAAAGGGTATGCAAAAACTGCATGCCCTTTTTTGTCGGCTGGCACATATTGCATTAGGATTTGATGCCTGCGATTCATATTGGGGACGGAGAAATTTTCAAAATTCCGGTTTTATATGATTATGGAAGGCCGTCTGAATACCGAATCTGGTTTTCAGACGGCCTTTCCTTTGTTTGCCGGTTCTGTTGCAGGAGGCAAAGCGCGTTACAATACGGGCTGTCCTTAATCGGCAGCCCATCATTATTTTTCAGACGGCCTCAATCATGACACACACTTCTACAAGCCAAACCGATTCGGCATCAAGCAGCCAACTCTATATCGGCATTATGTCCGGCACCAGCATGGACGGCGCGGATGCCGTGTTAATCCGTATGGACGGCGGCCGCTGGCTGGGTGCGGAAGCGCACAGTTTTTTACCGTATTCGGGCCGTCTGAAAAGTGAACTGCTGGCCTTGCAGGACCGCGGCGGGGACGAATTGCACCGCAGCAGGATATTGGCGCAACAGTTAAGCTGCCTGTATGCCGATACTGTGAAGCAACTGCTGGAACGGCAAGGCTTGCGGCCGTCTCATATTGCCGCAGTCGGCTGCCACGGGCAAACCGTGCGCCATGCGCCGGAGCACGGTTATAGCATCCAGCTTGCCGACTTGCCGTTGCTGGCCGAGCTGACGGGGATTTTTACCGTCGGCGACTTCCGCAGCCGCGATTTGGCGGCGGGAGGGCAGGGTGCGCCGCTGGTGCCGGCGTTTCATCAGGCATTATTTGCCGCGCCCGACGAAACCCGCGTGCTGCTCAATATCGGCGGTATCGCCAACATCAGCGTATTGCCGCCGGACGCGCCGGCTTTCGGTTTCGATACCGGGCCGGGCAATATGCTGATGGACGCATGGACGCAGAAAATTTGGCAGAAGCCGTACGACGAAGACGGCCGACTGGCCGCGCAAGGCAGGGTGCAGCCGTCATTGCTGGAAAACCTGCTTTGCCATGACTATTTTTCCCGACCGCAGCCCAAAAGTACCGGCCGCGAATTGTTTGCCCTGCCGTATTTGGCCGACCGGCTGTCCGGCGGTGAAAATCCGCACGATGTTTTGCGCACGCTGACCGCGTTTACCGCCGAAACCGCCGCCGCCGAAATCCGCCGCGCCGCACCGGAGTGCCGAAGGGTTTACGTTTGCGGCGGCGGTATCCGCAACCCCCTGCTGACGGCGGATTTGGCGGAACGCCTGCCGCAATGCGAAATACTCGGTACGGCGGCACTCAATCTTGATCCGCAGTGGGTGGAGGCCGCCGCTTTCGGCTGGCTGGCCGCCTGCTGGGTCAACCGCATCCCGTCCAACCCGCGCCGAGCCACAGGTGCACGGCGCGACTGCATCCTCGGTTGCGGCCATTTTGCCTGACCCGTCATTCAGGCCGTCTGAAAATACTATATAATTCCGCGTTTTTACCGCCGTCCCTGTTTTCAGACGGCCTATTCGAATAATCTTGAAGTTTTTATGAGCAGCAAACCCGAACCCCAAAAAAGCACACGCAAAACCACAGGCACGCGCCGCCGGACGCCGGCAGAAAAGAAAAAGCAGGACGACGGAAAAAGCGGGCGCGGCACGGGCGTAGTCAGCAACGAAACCCTGCGCCGCCGTTCCGAGCACATTGCCAATTTAATCGGCGATACCTTTTGGCTGTTCGGCCTGATGGTAACTATCTATTTCGCCATCACGCTGGCCAGTTTCGATATGAACGACCCGGCATGGTCGCGCAGCGTGATTGCCGATGAGTCCATCCACAATCTCGGCGGCCTGTTTGGCGCGTATTTTGCCGACGTCGGTTATTACCTGTTCGGATTGTCGGTGTGGTGGCTGGTGTTGGCCGCGCTGGTGTGGCTGTGGAAAAGTTTCCGCCCGCTGCGTTCGCCCGACAGTCGTCCGTACAGTGTGAAGCTGGCCGTGGCGGGGCTGACGGTGCTGCTTTTGGGCAGCCCGGTTTTGGAATATGCCTTGTGGCAGCAGCAGCTCGGCGATTCCCTGCCCACCGGGGCGGGCGGGCTGGCAGGTTTGCTGATCGGCAGCATATTCAGCCATCTGCTCGGCAACGGCGGCAGTTTCCTGGTGATGCTGGTCATCGTATTGCTGGCTTTTTCCTTTGTCGCGCAGATTTCCTGGCTCGATATGCTGGAAAACATCGGCAGCAGGCTGGAATGGCTGTGGGAAAAAATCACCCGCCGCCATTCGCCCTACATCAAAGACCTGCCTGATGCAAAAACCACGCGGCGCATGGTGAAAGAAGCGGAAATCATCATGGCCGAACCATTGGACAAGCACGTTGCCGCCAGCAGCAACCGAAAAACCGTGGCGTTGGAAGTCACCCCGCCTGTTCCCGTTCAGACGGCCTTGTTCGACAGCAATGGCGAAGCGGTCGAAACACCGCCGACGGGCGAATACGTCAAACCCGCGCTCGGCCTGTTGAGCAATCCGAAAGGCGAGGCGCTGCCGATTGATCCCGACAAACTGCAACAAACGGCCGAACGCATCGAAAGCAAATTGGCCGAGTTCGGTATTGAAGTGCAGGTGGTTTCCGCCACCTCCGGCCCGGTCATCACACGCTACGAAATCGAGCCGGCGCAGGGCGTGAAGGGCAGTCAGATTGTGAATCTGGCCAAAGATTTGGCACGTTCGATGTCGTTGCAGTCGGTGCGCATCGTCGAGACCATTGCGGGTAAAAACACCATGGGCATCGAGTTGCCGAACGACCGCCGTCAGGAAGTTACCCTGCGCGAAATCCTGGCCGCCCCCGTGTTTGCCGAAGCCAAATCCAAGCTCACCGTCGCCCTGGGCAAAGACATCGCGGGCGTGCCGGTGGTGGGTGATTTGGCCAAAATGCCGCATCTGCTGGTGGCGGGTATGACCGGGTCGGGCAAATCGGTGGGCGTGAACGGCATGATTATGTCCATGCTTTACAAAGCCACGCCTGACGAAGTGCGCTTTATCATGATCGACCCGAAAATGCTGGAGTTGTCGGTATACGACGGTATTCCGCACCTGCTTTGCCCGGTAGTAACCGATATGCGCGAAGCGGGGCAGGCCTTGAACTGGTGTGTGGCCGAAATGGAAAAACGCTACCGCCTGCTGTCGCATCTGGGCGTGCGCAATCTGGACGGTTACAACGAAAAAATCGCCAAAGCGGCTGAAGAAGGGCAGAAAATCCCCAATCCGTTCAGCCTGAACCCCGACGAGCCGGAACCGCTGGAAAAACTGCCGCTGATTGTGGTGGTGATTGACGAATTGGCCGACCTGATGATGACCGAGCGCAAGGCGGTCGAACAACAGATTGCCCGCCTGGCGCAAAAAGCCCGCGCCGCCGGCATCCACTTGATTATCGCCACCCAGCGACCGAGTGTGGACGTGATTACCGGCCTGATTAAGGCCAACATCCCGACGCGTATGGCCTTTACCGTGCAGAGTAAAATCGACAGCCGCACCATCCTCGACCAAATGGGCGCGGAAGACCTGTTGAAATACGGCGACCTGCTGTTCCTCCAGCCCGGCAATGCCGAGCCAACCCGTTTGCAGGGTGCGTTTGTATCCGACCACGAAGTGCATGAAGTCGTCTCTCACATCAAACGGCAGGCTCCGGCCGATTATGTCGAAGGCCTGCTGTCGGGCGAGGCGGCGATGGAAACCGTCAATGCGGTCAATCCGAACGCGGGTGCGGACGAACTGTTCGACCAGGCCGTCGCTTTTGTCATCGAAACGCGCAAAACCTCGATTTCCTCGCTGCAACGCCACCTGAAAATCGGCTACAACCGCGCCGCCAATATGATGGATGCCTTGGAAGAAGCGGGCGTGGTGTCGCCCGCCGATGTCGGCGGCAGCCGCAAGGTGCTGGCGCGGAAAGATGATTTATAGTTTTCAGACGGCCTCCGATGCTTGAGGCCGTCTGAAAAGCGGATACGGAGAGGCGATGGAAAGAAACAGCTTGAAGTCTGTTGTAATGACGGTCATTTCCTGTTCCGCCACTTTGGCAGGCATTGCTTTCTTCCTCAGCATAACCGCGACGCCGGGTTCGGCCTACATGCTAGTTTTCGCCTTGCCCCTGTTGTTCGCCGTCCGCCTGTCCGCATCAAGATCGGCCCGGCAACGGCCGGAGGCGGCACTGAAAGAACGGCTCAGAAATATTGTTTGGATACTCGCGGCCGCTTTGTCGGTGGGGATAAATATCTTCAACTATTACCATGCGCGGCACGAAATGGCCGTTTCGGCCGCCGCTTTCGGGCAATATTATGCACGGCACGGACGTTATCCCGAAACTTTGGCCGCAGCGGGTTTGGGCGGGAAAATATCCTGCCTGCGTTATCATTGGATAGACGGCAAACCGCTGTTGTTGTGCAAAGACCCGCTCTTGCTGTTCGAGCACTACCAATACGATTTCCAACACCGCCGCTGGCTCGAAGACAACGGAGAGCCCGTGGCCGACCAACCGGAGAATGAAAGATGAAAAGACACCTGCTTGCCGCCCTGATTCTGCTGCCGCTGACACTCTCTGCCGCACCCGCATCCGCCGCAGGCGAAGCGGCAGATCAGGCCCGGCTGATTAACCTGTTCGACATGGCCGAATTGAGCGGCATCCTGCACAAAGAGGCGATGGAATGCGGCATCAGCCGTCAGGACGACCCCTTCTACGCACCGGGCGGCAAACTGCACACCGCCTTGCTGAAAGGCATCAAACAGACGGCGGCCAAACTCAAACTCGATATGAACGACAACGACATCCAAATCATCACCGCCCGCGCCTACGCGCAAGGCAAAGGCAAGAAAGAACGCCTGTTTGCCGAAACGGGCGGTTGCAGCGATGCCGCCAAAGCAAAAATCAAAGAAACACAGCAATGGCTGCTGGACAGCGTGCAGGCCTTGCAAACCCGTTAAACCCGAATCAGGCTTTCAGACGGCCTATAATAGTGAGGCCGTCTGAAACCATGCTTCCGAGCGATAAAACATGAGCAATCCGAAAACCGCCCGATCTGTCTGCCTGATAGCGGTAATGCTGGTGCTGGCTGCCTGCAACGGTCAACCCCAGCCCGAACTGAGTGCGTCCGAAATCCAGGCGCAGGAAGCGGCCACCGTTATCGAAGAAGGCGGCAAAGACTACACTGCGCCGGCCGATGTACCTGAAGACGATGCGTCTGCCGCATCGGCCGAACAGGTAACCGCCGCTTCTGCCGCTTCCGCTGTATCGTCGGAAGGCCAACCCTAAACCCAACGTCCGCCTGCCGCATAACAGGCCGTCTGAAAGGAAAAACGTGACCCGTTTCCAGACCGAACCCGCCCTGCCGCACAACCGGCAGCCGCAAACCGCCGTCCTCCTCATCAACCTCGGCACACCGTCCGCGCCCACTGCGGAAGCCGTCCGCCCCTTCCTGCGCGACTTTTTGTCCGACCGGCGCGTCGTCGAACTCAAGCCCGCCCTATGGCAGCCCATCTTGCGCGGCGCAATTTTGCCTTTCCGCGCCAAAAGCAGCGCGGCAAATTACAAAAAAATCTGGCTGAAGGAAGGCTCGCCGCTCTACATTTACAGCCGCCGCCAGGCCGATGCATTAGCACAACGCCTGCCCGGCGTGTTGGTGCGCCCGGCCATGACATACGGCCTGCCCGGCGTGGCCGACACCATGGCCGAACTCAAAGCGCAGGGCGTTACCCGGATTTTGGCCGTCCCGCTTTATCCGCAATACGCGTCCTCCAGCAGCGGCGCGGCATTGGATCAAGTGTTCCGCGCTATGTTGCGCCAGCGCAACCAAGTCGGGCTGCGTACCGTCCGCAGCTTCTATAACCATCCCGCCTACATCGAGGCCCTGCGCCAACAGGTTTCCGCCTATTGGCAGCAGCACGGCAGGGGAGGGCACTTGATGATGAGTTTTCACGGCATCCCGCAGGCGCATCACGATGCGGGCGACCCCTATCCCGACGAATGCCACGAAACCGCCCGCCTGCTGGCCGCCGCACTCGGTTTGGACAAGCAAGAATACACCGTCTCCTTCCAAAGCCGCTTCGGGCGCGGACGCTGGCTGGAGCCGAGCACGCAAGACCTTTTCATCAGCCTGCCGCGAAACGGTACCGACCGGTTGGACGTCATCTGTCCCGCCTTCGTCAGCGACTGTTTGGAAACCATGGAGGAAATCGCCATTGCCGGACGTGAAACTTTTCATGCCGCAGGCGGGCGCGAATTCCGCTACATTCCCTGTCTGAACGACAATCCGGCGTGGATAGACGCTTTGGAAACTTTGGTCAGGGAAGAGGCCGCCGGCTGGCTGTAAGGCGTGAGGTGGATGAACCGGCCTTCGCTGCACTTTGCCGTTCCGGCCGATTCAAATCGACATGCTCGTGCCGTCATCAGCGGGTGCAAGTCCGCGTTTTCCCCGTATGCTGACGGTGTATAAGGGTGTGGGATTGGGGGAGCATGAACGGCTCCAAATATCGGCAACCGATAAAAGCCCTTTTAGACGGCAGTCTGTCAGTTGTTGAGTCTGCTCCCTTTGATGGAATTTTCAAATTTTCCTGTCCGCCTTCCAAGGCCGAACCCCATTACTTTGCCTGTTTCCTTGTCGATAAGGATGAGAAAATGGCGGCACAGTCTGATGGGGCTTTTATTTTTGGGATGTTGCAATTCTTATGGGTTGATCTGTTTTCAGACGGCCTCCGATAGATTGGTGCCGTCTGAAAAAGGTTATACCTGTTCAAATCCTGCTTTCGGGCTGATAACCGAAATCAAAATGCAGTCTTCTTTGCCGTTGTTGCGCGCACCGTGGATTTGGTGGTTGCCGACTATCACGCTCTCGCCTGCGCGGATGATGCGGCCGCTTTGTGCGTCGTCCACCAGCGCGGCTTCGCCCTGCAATACAATCCAGATGTCCGTACCGCGCGGATGACGGTGGGCGGGCAGCATGGTTTGTGGTGGAATCTGCCAAAGCACCATGTTGTCATGCCCGTCTTGATGCAGCACGGTGCGCACGGCTTCGGTGGGGTTTTGTTGTAAAAAATCGGCGAAACGGATAATTTGCGGGAGTTTCATGCCATTGCTCCTTGCATGGATCGAATCATAAAAAACTGCACCCTAACCGGCCGAAGTGCGTATTTGGCCTTTGGGTGCAGTTCAACCTTGCAACGGGTTTTCAGACGGCCTTTGTTATTGGCCGAACGGATTTTTACATGCGCTCAATCATCGCTTTGCCGAAGGCGGAGCAGGAAACTTCGTTGGCACCGTCCATCAGGCGGGCAAAGTCGTAGGTTACCTGTTTGTCGCCGATGGCTTTTTCCATCGCTTCGATTACCAAGTCGGCCGCTTCTTTCCAGCCCAAGTGGCGCAGCATCATTTCTGCCGACAGAATCAGCGAACCGGGGTTCACTTTGTCTTGTCCGGCATACTTCGGCGCGGTGCCGTGGGTGGCTTCGAAGATGGCGTATTCGTCGGAAATGTTCGCGCCCGGGGCGATGCCGATGCCGCCGACTTGTGCCGCCAGCGCGTCGGAAATGTAGTCGCCGTTCAGGTTGAGGGTGGCGATGACGCTGTATTCGGCGGGACGCAGCAGGATTTGCTGCAGGAAGGCATCGGCAATCGCATCTTTAACGATGATGTCTTTGCCGGTTTTTGGGTTTTTGAATTTGCACCACGGGCCGCCGTCGATCGGCTCTGCGCCGAATTCTTTTTGCGCCAGCTCATAGCCCCAGTCGCGGAAGCCGCCCTCGGTGAATTTCATGATGTTGCCTTTGTGCACCAGGGTAACGCTCGGTTTGTCGTTGTCGATGGCGTAGCGGATGGCGGCGCGAACCAGGCGTTGCGTACCTTGTTTGGAAACGGGTTTGATGCCGATGCCCGAGGTTTCGGGGAAGCGGATTTTCTTCACGCCCATTTCGTTTTGCAGGAAGTCGATGACTTTTTTGCAGTTTTCGCTTTCGGCTTCCCATTCGATGCCGGCGTAAATGTCTTCGGTGTTTTCACGGAAGATTACCATGTCGGTTTTGCTCGGGTCTTTCAGCGGCGAAGGCACGCCGTTGAAGTAGCGCACGGGGCGCACGCATTGGTAGAGGTCGAGTTCTTGGCGCAGCGCGACGTTGAGCGAGCGGATGCCGCCGCCCACGGGCGTGGTCATCGGGCCTTTGATGGATACGGAATACTCTTTCAGTGTGTCCAAGGTTTCCTGCGGCAGCCAAACGTTGTCGCCGTATACTTTGGTGGCTTTCTCGCCGGCATACACTTCCATCCAGTGGATTTTTTTCTCGCCACCATAAGCCTTGGCAACCGCCGCGTCGATGACGTCGATCATGACGGGCGTGATGTCCACGCCGATGCCGTCGCCCTCGATGAAGGGGATAATCGGATTGTTGGGAACGGCTTGGCCCGGAATGATTTTTTTGCCTTCCGCCGGTACTTTGATATGACTCATGGTGTCTCCTAAAACAGTTGATCATTTTCTTTTGAAACGCATATCGGCACGGATACGCGTGCCGTGCGATTATGCTTGATTTGGTAAACTTTTGCTAGGGCGCGCCAACAATTACTTGTTACCATACGCCCTCCGAATCATATCTGTTCAAAGGAAACAAAAATGGCTTTTCAAGACAATCTGGCCGTCATGCCCGACATTTCCCGCCTGAGCGGGCTGGACGTATGCGGTGAAAACGGCGGCGTCCTCCACCACATCCCGGCCGCGCCGGGCAAACTCGGTTCGCTGAAGCTGTATAACGCATTGGCCGAACGCTTCGGCGGCATATTGGACGGCGAAGCGGCGGAGCAGGGCTTGGAATAGTTTGCCGAACATGTTGCCGACGCGCAGGCCAATCCGGGCAAACATCCGAACATCGACCTGCTGTTCAAAGTGAAAAACGTAGGTTTGAAACTGCGGTTCCGTCCGCTTGTTGCCGACTGACGATGCAGAGGCCGTCCGAAAAACGGAACAACGTTTTTTCAGACGGCCTTTTTTTAGATTTGCAGAAACCTGCCGCAACCAGTCGGTAAGCCGTTTTCAGACGGCCTCTAATCATATGGATGGCGGCGGCAACACTTCAGGCCGTCTGAAAAACAAAACAGCCGGCTCGTCTGCAGCAGCAGAGAATTGCCCGTTGCCGGCAAACGGCCTATAATGCCACCTTTACAAATCTTCACAGCAAGCCGCACCGGATTTACGGCAGCGGCTTTGCCATATCTACACACATTAAGGAATCCGAATGTCCGCACCGAAATCCCCCACCACCGATTTGGTTTACCGCCTCGAAGACAAACCGCCGTTTGCCAATGCGCTGCTCAGCGCGGTAACGCACCTGCTGGCGATTTTCGTCCCCATGATTACCCCCGCCCTGATTGTCGGCGGCGCATTGAAACTTCCGTCTGAAATGACTGCCTATCTGGTGTCGATGGCGATGGTCGCTTCCGGCGTCGGCACTTATTTGCAGGTAAACCGCTTCGGGCCGGTCGGTTCGGGGCTGCTGTCCATCCAGTCGGTGAACTTTTCTTTTGTCGGCGTAATGATTGCGCTGGGCAGCGGCATGAAAGAGCAGGGCATGGACACCAACGCCATGATGTCCGCGCTTTTGGGCGTGGCCTTTGTCGGCGCGTTTCTGGTGGCCGGTTCGGCTTGGCTGCTGCCGTATCTAAAAAAAGTGATTACGCCCACCGTCAGCGGCGTGGTGGTGATGATGATTGGCCTGAGCCTGATTAGCGTGGCGATTACCGAATTCGGCGGCGGATTTGCCGCGTTGGGCAACGGCACCTTCGGCTCGATGCAGAACATCGGGCTGGCAGCGTTCGTACTGCTCGTGGTGCTGGTGTTCAACTGCATGAAAAATCCGCTGCTGCGGATGAGCGGCATCGCCGTTGGCATGGTGGCGGGCTATATTGCCGCACTGGTGATGGGTATGGTCGATTTTTCCGTGTTGCAAAACCTGCCTGCATTCACGCTGCCCGTGCCGTTCAAATACGGCTTTGAATTCCACTGGACGGCATTTTTCGTGGCTGGACTGGTGTATCTGCTCAGCATTTTCGAAGCCGTGGGCGACTTGACCGCCACCGCCATGGTGTCCGGCGAAGACTACGAAGGCGAAGCGTTCAGACGGCGTTTGCGCGGCGGCGTGCTGGCCGACGGGCTGGTGTCCGTGATTGCCACCGCACTCGGCTCGCTGCCCCTGACCACCTTCGCGCAGAACAACGGCGTGATTCAGATGACCGGCGTCGCCTCCCGCCATGTCGGCAAATTCATCGCCGCCATTTTGGTGCTGTTGGGGCTGTTCCCCGTCGTCGGCCGCGCCTTCACCACCATCCCCAGCCCCGTTATCGGTGGCGCGATGGTGCTGATGTTCGGCCTGATTACCGTGGCCGGCGTGCGCATCCTCATGAGCCACGGCATCAACCGCCGCGAAATGGTGATTGCCGCCACCTCCATCGGCCTCGGCCTCGGCGTGAGCTTCAAACCCGAAGTGTTCGGCCAACTGCCGCTGAAAGAGCTGTTCCAAAACCCCATCTGCATGGGCGGGCTGGCCGCGCTGCTGATGAACCTCGTGATGCCGGACGACAACGCAAGCCGCGTTTATCTCAGCGACGATTTGGAAGTGTAAACCCGTTTCAGACGGCCGGAACGGGCGGCGTTGGGCGTATAATGGCGGAGTGCGGCGGCAGGAATGAAAGGCAGCCTGCACGTTAACAGGCGGCTGATTTTGATTGGATTTTTGGAAATTATTAAAGTGCAGGCTGCCTGAAGTGAACGGTTAAAAAGGCCGTCTGAAAAAGAAAGCCCGAAATATCAACAGCAGGAATTTTTCAGGTAGCCTTGATCGCAAGGCAGATGGAGCAAACGCCGCGAGCGTTTTTTCAGACGACCTTTGAACCCATCGGTAGGGTGTGTGCCGCAAGGCACGCACGCGGTGGGTTGGAGTTGCAGGGAAAATGGAGAACACGTGCGTATCGCACGCACCCTATATACAGGCTAATAGCTTGCTATCTAAATACATTTGGGGAAAAAAGAATATGAACAAGTTTTCATCTGAAGTTTGCAAAGCCCTTGCATATTACGTTTACCGTTTAATTGACCCAAGAAATGGTGAAACTTTTTATGTGGGCAAAGGCAAGGACAACCGGGTTTTTGAACATTTGAAACAATGTTTGAAAATAACGGAAGATGGCGAAGATGAACTGACTTTGAAATATAGTAGGATTCGCGCTATCCACAAAGCCGGATTGGAAGTTATCCATGTCATTCATCGACATGGCATGAATGAGAAAACCGCTTTTGAAGTAGAAGCTGCTTTAATAGATGCCTATCCGGGGCTATCAAATGAACAAAACGGACATGGCAATAGTGAATTTGGTTCGATGCATGTATCTGAAATACAAGATAAATACGATGCACCTGTTGCACAATTTGACAGCGATCATAATCTATTGATTATTAATATTAATCGTTCTTTAGATAAAGAAAAATCGGCTTATGATGCTGTTCGCCTGGCCTGGCGGCTTGATGTTGAGCGGGCAAAACGTGCGCATTACATCTTGGCGGTTGAAAAAGGCTTAATTGTGGATGTTTTGCAAGCGCATGAATGGCTGCCTGCTACTAAGGAAAATTTTCCTGAGCTTAATGAAACCATAGCAGGACGTTTTGGTTTTCACGGCGAATCACTTCCTGAAAACAATGAAGTCCGCCAAAAATACCAACGCAAAAGGCTGCCTGAAGAATATCGTAAACGGGGTGCCAGCAATCCCGTTAAATATAGTTTTAAATAACTTGAAACCTCTAAGCAAGCAGCCTGCACAACCTATTTTCCTTGCAGAACCCTTAGCCCCAACAGCCGCCCCGTTCTCTCTTCCGTGGGAGAGAGTTAGAGAGAGGGCAACAAGCCGCAAGGCTTGTATTGGGGCGGTGAAGGTATTGGGAAAGATTGCTGCAATTCGGGGAATGCCCTCTCCCCAACCCTCCCCCACGGGGGAGAGAGCAGGTTGCAGCGGATTCAAGCGTTGCAGGTCGTCTGAAAAAGAATGCCCGGAACATCAACGGCAGGAATTTTTCAGGTAGCCTTTATCGCAAGGCAGATGGAACAAATGCCGCGAGCGTTTTTTTTCAGACGACCTTTGAACCCAAGCGGTAGGGTGTGTGCCGCAAGGCACGCACGCGGTGGGCTAGGGTTGCAGAGAAAATGGAGAACGCGTGCATACGGCACACGCCCTACATGCGGGCGACGGCTTGCTAAATTATTTGGAATTTAACATGAAAAAAGAATATATTATTGATTTAAAGAATACAAAACTTCAAGATGGAGATATCTTACTTACAAAACAAAAAGGTATTTTTAGCTGGCTTATTAGATATTTCTTGGATAGCCCTTATTCTCATGCAATTATTTTATATAATAAAACTGCTTATATCCATGCATTAACTAAAAATGGTGTACAAATAGGAAATGTTCAAAGATTGAAATTTAATGATATTAATGATATTAATGTCATTAGATTAAAACAAGACATTCAGAATAGGAGTAAAATAATTAAAGAAGCCTGTTCTTATGCATCACGGCAAGCAGCAAGACCTTATAGTTACATAAATGCATTAAAAAATGCTCCTCTATTTTTCTTTTGATTCTGGTCGGGCTTTAGCGTATGGTCTATCCTCTGATATAAATTGCTCTAAATGTAAGAATGACTTACCTAGCTCATTTAAACTAAGTACAAACATATAC
>ERZ772962.576-NODE-576-length-20447-cov-10.472342_pt1 | contig 20447 bp, 5 predicted proteins | sample MGYA00580676_ERZ772962 | MGnify/ENA primary metagenome ERZ772962 (study PRJEB29015, sample SAMEA2738049) | human oral metagenome | biome: human oral; feature: human-associated habitat; material: saliva | place: China | collected 2230 ...
GCGGGCCTCGTTGTGCGTCCGCATGAGGGGTGAGTGTGGCAGTCAACAGTCCCGCGATTTTCGTTGTTATTACTGGTGTGCGCATACTTCATCTGGATATGAGCGCCCTGCGAGAGCGGTGAGAATAAACCTTCCAGTAGGTACGCGGTAATACTTCCTGGGATCATGTTTGACGGAAAACTGTGCGTATGGCCGCGCAGTCGTTCTTCACATGCTTGTCGACACAGGGAGTTATGGTGTCCCATCGAACACACGTGGCGCTGTCATTTGCGCTGGCCGGTGCCCTCGCCGTGACCGCGCTCGGCGTCCCCGGTACCCGCGCGGTCGCGGCTGACATGGCCGCCCAGCAGGGCAGTGCGCAGTCCGGCGATCTTGCTGGATCGAACCGCGACACCGACACGGCCGTCCTGCGGCTGTGGCCTGGGAGCACGGCTCTCGTGCCCGGGCAGAGTGTCGTTTACACGGTTGAGTACGACACCGCGCCCGCCGTCCTGCCCGACCTGACGTGGGCTTCATCTGACACGTCGGTGTTGACCGTGGACGACAAAGGGACCGTGAGCGCGGTTGGCCCGGGCGAGGCGACGCTGTCCGTGCGTGATCGCTCAGATCCTTCCGTCAATACGGCCGTGCCCATCATCGTTCGCGCTGTCACGGAGGAACGCGGGATCGAGCTGTCCGCCGCGTCCCTGGTCTCCATCGCCGGGGAGCCCTTCTTCCTGAACGCGCTCCTGGCCCCCTCGCTGCACGGCGGTCACGTCCAGTGGACGCTGAGCCCGTCCACGCTGGGCACCATCGCCCCAGACGAAGGCGAGCCGACAGCCGTCTTCCACCCCGCCGGGCGCGCGGGAACCGGCACCCTCACCGCTCGCGTCACGACCCCGGCTGGTCAGAGTAAGACGATGACGATCCCCGTTGAGGTCCTGGCCGACGCTTCGGGCGACTTCGTCATGGACGAGAGTGGCGAACTGATCTCCTATCGGGGGACCGATACGGACGTGAGCATCCCCGAGGGCGTCACAGCGATCGGGGATCGCGCCTTCTCCGAGGCCACCGTCAGGACGGTTCACATCCCCGCGAGTGTCCGCCGCATCGGCAACGAGGCCTTCTATGGCAGCGGCCTTGAGGCCGTCACCTTCCAGGATGACGCGGACGTGCCCTCCCAGCTTGTCGAGCTCGGAAGCCGCGCCTTTACCCACACGAGAGTGTCCGCTCTGACGCTTCCCCGCTCACTCACCACGATCGACACCAACGCCTTCGTCGACATGGTGAACCTGGCCTCGATCGACCTGGGCCCTGCTGTTGAGCAGGGTCAGCTGGTGGGTGCCTTTGCTTCCACCCCCGCGCTGGGTAGCATCCGTGTCGACGCGGGCAACCCGCACTACGAGAGCATCGACGGCGTTCTCTACTCCGAAGACCGCTCGCACCTGATTGCCTTCCCCGCGGTGAAGAACGCGGGCGGCTCCTACGAGGTCGTCTCGGGGACCACAGACGTTGACGACCTGGCGTTCCTGGGTGCGCAGGTCAGCTCCGTGACCTTCCCCGATACGCTGCGCCGCGTGGGCGAGCAGGCTTTTGAGGGCGCTGCCCTGACGTCGCTGACGCTGCCCGACGCGTTTGAGACGATGGGGGCCTCCGCTTTCTGGCAGATGCCGAACCTGGTCCGCGTCGACCTGGGCGGCGCGACCGCCGTCTCCTCCAACGCATTCCGCTATGACGCCGCCCTCAGCGACGTCACCTTCCGCCCCGACCTGGGCACCCTGCGGTCCGTGGACGAAGGCGCTTTCGTCGGAATCTCCGATCCTTCGATCACCTTACCGGACACGGTGTCAACCGTGGGCGTGGAGGCCTTCTCCCAGAACGGTGCCCTGGCCTCGTTCCACGTGGGGGCATCCCTGTCCTCGATGGGCGACTACGCGCTGGGCGGCGACGACGCCCTGGCGACCCTGAGTGTCAGCCCCGCGAACTCCTCGTTCTTCGTCGAGGACGGCGGCCTCTATCACACGGACTCCTCGTCCCAGGCCCTGGTCCGATTCGCCCCCGCCACCCCCGCGAGCGCGGCTACGGTGGCTCCAGGCACGTCGACGATCAGGGCGGGTGCCTTCGAGAACAGTGCCAGGCTTGAACGCGTCACGCTGCCCGACGGCTTGATCACTATCGACGACGACGCGTTCAGCGGCTGTGACAAGCTGACAGACATGCCCATCCCGGACTCGGTGCAGGTCGCCCGAGGCCTGGTCGGCACCGGCCTGGACACCATCGATATGGGCACGCAGGTGCGCGAACTGTCGATGGTCGCCCACGGCCAGCGCTTCGCGCGCCACATCATCGTTCGTGGCGGTGTCAACGGTTCCTTCCATTCCGCCGGCAAGAACACGGGGGATCGCCCGGCTAGCGCGTTCTTCGGCGACGGGATGACGTCATTCTCCTTCCAGCAGGAGGTGTCGCGCGTCCTCGTTCTGCCTTCCAGCGCCGAGGAGGTCACGCTCGCCGCGAGCATGGACGAGGCCCTCAAGGCAGACACGACCATCTACGTGGCCGACGTCGAGGGCTCTTCGGCGTGGACGGTCACGCAATCCGCGATGGAGGCCGCCGGCTACGACGCCTCGCGCCTGGTGTCGCTCGAGAGTCCCACCTTGTCCCTGTCGGGCACCGGCATCGCCGAGGCCGGGGAGGGGTACGTGCTCACCGCGTCCCTCGGCGCGTCGGTGAGCGTTGATATCGCCGTGAGTGGAGGCGTGCCCTCCGGGCGTGAGGTGCGCGTCGTTCGCGTCGGCGAGGATGGTGGCGAGATGGTCTTGCAGGACTGGAGCGCGATGGTGGCAAGCACGGATGGGCGCTTCGCTACCGCGTCCTACGCGTGGACTCCGGCCCCCGAGGATGCCTTGGTGCGCGTCGACGCCCGCGACGCCACCGGCCTGATTCGATCGGTGCCGATGACAGTTGTCGTCACCCACGTTCTGCCGCCGATTCCGCTTCCGGTGCCCAACGAGGAGCCCGATCCTGCGAACGAGGCGAAGCCCGCCCCGGCCTTCGACGACGAGCCCAGCCCCGTACCGAGCCCTGAGCCTGCCCCGAGCCCTGAGCCGACGACGAGCCCCGAGCTCGCGCCCCACATGGGGGAGTGGGTGTGGGGCGCTCGCGGCTGGTGGTATCGCTATTCAGACGGCTCCTACCCGGCCGGTGCGGCCGTGACGATCGCTGGCCAGATTTACCGCTTCGACGCCGAGGGGTACATGCGTGTCGGGTGGGTCTTCGAGCGTGGCGCCTGGTACTTCCACCAGCTCTCGGGGGCCCAGGCGACCGGCTGGATCCTCGATGGCGTCTCTTGGTACTACCTTGCCCCGGGCACGGGTGCGATGGTGACGGGCTGGCTCCAGGAGGGTGGCTCCTGGTACTACCTGAGTGAGACGGGTGGCGCGATGGTGACCGGGTGGAGTAAGCAGGGCGCCTCCTGGTACTACCTGACGCCCGGGTCCGGCACAATGGCTACCGGCTGGGTGCTCTCCGGTGTGACGTGGTATCGATTCTCAGAATCCGGCCAGTGGGTCGAATAAAACGTCGAATGCGACGTGGGCGGGGTTGACCGTATGGTCGGCCCCGCCCTCCTTGTCGGAGTGAGGCCTGCACTGGTGTGTTGCGACAATCTCGCAAGGGCACTTGTTAAGCCGCTTGTGACGGCGTGATGGATTGTTATCAGCTGGGCGAAAAATGCTGAATTTAAACGCATCACATGTTTGACACATGCTGAGAAAATGTCTCATTATCGTGCCCGTTTGAGGGGAAGCCATACTAGTGTTAAACGAGGATTTCGCCACAAAGCAGCGCGCGTTTTCCTTCATCCATTAGTTAACTCAGTGAGGTCCAGATGTCCCATCGAAAGTTCTGCGCGGTGGCGCTGACGGCTGTCGGCGCCCTGGCGCTGACAGCGCTCGGTGTATCCCCAGCATCCGCCGCAGGGGCTGGCGCGGCGGCCGCGACCAGCTCCCTCCAGCCCGCGACGACGCTCGCCCCCACGATCGGCGTGCCGACGACGGCGCTGTACGTATGGCCGAAGTCGACGGCCGTGGCCCTTGGCCAGTCTTTTACCTTTGATGCGTCCTACGACTCCGGCCCCGCCTATCCCAACCACCTCGTCTGGACGTCCTCGAATCCCTCGGTTGTGACCGTGGATCAGGAGGGCCACGTCGGCACTGTGGGAGTCGGTGACGCAACGATCACCGTGACCGACAAGGACGACGCAACGCTGACCTCCACGGCCGCGGTCCAGGTCCGGGAGGTCTCCGAGGATGTCGGCATCGAACTGTCCGTCCCCGAGATGACGATGATCTTCAACCATGTCGAGTCCGTCAACGCGCTCCTGGCTCCCTCCCTCCACGACGGCGACATCACGTGGAGCTTCACCCCGTCCTCGCTGGGAAGGATCGACGAGGCCAAGAGCCCGACGGCTATCGATCTGGTGGCCTACGAGCAGCCCGGCACCGGCACGCTCACCGCGAAAGTGACGAACTCGTCGGGGCAGACGAAGACTGCGACGATTTCCGTGACCGTCCAGCCCGATCCTCGCGGCGACTTCATCACGGACGACAACGGCGTGCTCACCTCCTACAAGGGTAAGGACAAGAACGTCGTCATCCCCGAGGGCGTAACTGGTATCGGCCCTGATTTCTCTTCCATATCGCTCGACACGGTGTGGGTTCCCGCCAGCGTGCGCTCGATCGACGATAGGGCCTTCTATGGCAGCGGCCTGAAGGAGATCACCTTCCAGGATGACGAGCAACACCCCTCCCAGCTCACCGAGATCGGTGACCAGGCGTTCGGTGGAACGGCTATCGAGCACCTGAGGCTGCCTCGCTCCGTGCGCACGATCTACGAGTCCTTCCAGAACATGGGAAGGGTGAAGACCATCCACCTGGGCCCCAACATTGACGAGGGCCAGCTGACCGATGCGTTCCTGGGTTCCTACCAGCTCGAGGCCATCGAGGTGGATGCGGCCAGTACGAACTACTCCAGCCATGACGGGGTCCTGTACACGAAGGATCATTCGCACCTGGTTGCCTACCCCGCTTCCAAGGCACCCGGTGGGACCTACACGGTCCTGGATGGGACCGACACGATCGAGCGCCAGGCCTTCTATGGCGCGAAGCTGTCGACCCTCACGCTGCCCTCGTCGCTGCGTGACATCGGTGCATGGGCTTTTTCGTATGCGGAGCTGACGTCCCTGACGCTGCCCGATGGTGTTGAAAGCGCCGACACGTGGGCGTTCTCCAACATGGAGAAGCTGACCAGCCTCGACGTGGGTGGCATCAAGACCCTGCCCGACGGCGCGTTCATCTATGCGAAGAATCTGCGCGAGCTGAACCTGCGTCCCGACCTCGGCCGTCTCACGACGATCTCTCAAAACGCCTTCACGGGCGCCGCCCTGACCTCCCTCACCCTGCCCGATAGCGTCACCTCCATCGGAAACTCCTCGTTCTCAAACAACACCTCGCTCACCGAGGTGCACGTGGGAGCGGGCCTGTCCACCATTGGAAACGCGGCGCTGAGTGGGAATACGGCGCTGGCCACCATCACCGTCAACCCCGCCAATGCCTCGTTCAAGGCGGTCGACGGGGTCCTGTACGACCAGGGTGGGCAGCGCCTTGCCCTCTACCCGCCGGCCAGGCCCGGCTCCGAGTTCGAGGTCCCCGCGGGCACGAAGGAGATCGGTTCCCTGGCATTCGACGGGGCCAGCTCGCTCTCCCGCGTCACCCTGCCCGAAGGGCTGACAACCATCGATTACGCGGCCTTCTACGGCTGCACGAACCTGGTGGACATGGACTTTCCCGAGTCCCTGGAGGTCGTGCGCGGCGTTCAGAACACCGGACTGGACACCGTCATCCTGGGTAAGAACACGCGAGAACTCTTCATGCCCACGCGCGAGAACCTGGCACCCCGTCACCTCATCGTGCGCGGCGGCATCAACGGCGGGTACTACACCGATGGAGAGCCCTCCAACGGGCGCATCGAAACCGCGTTCTTCGGCGAGGGGATGACGAGCGTCGACGTGCGCAGCAAGGGCCCCAGGATCATCGTCCTGCCCTCGACCGTCACCACCTTCCAGCTCGACCCCTTCTCCTCTGAGGGATACAAGTCCGACGCGCAGGTCTACGTGGCCGCCGCCGAGGGGTCGCCCGCCTGGGAGGTCGCGAAGGCTGAGCTGGTCAAGGAAGGTATCGACCTGTCCCACCTGCACGCCTACGTGCCCGCGTCAATCTCGCTGTCCGGCACCGGCATTGACGAGGCCGGGGACGGGGTTCGCTGGAGCGGCGCCGTGGGTGCTCCTGTGCAGATGACCGCCACCGTGAGCGGCGCCATCGCTCAGGGGCGCGAGCTGCGCGTCATCCAGGTCGGCACGGGCGGCGCCGAGACCGTCGTGCAGGACTGGACGGCGATGGGCGGCGACGGGGACGAGGCCTCGTCCCTGACCTTCTCCTGGACGCCCACCGGGGCTGCCAGGTCCCTGCGCGTTGAGGCCCGCGACGTGACCCAGGTCAGCGCCGAGGTGAGCGTCGCGGTCGAGGTGGGAGGAACCCTCGACGTCAACGCGGCCAAGGGCGTTGGCACGTGGAGGCACAATATCTTCGGATGGTGGTACGCCTACGCGGACGGCACCTACGCCCGCAGCACCTCAGTTGTCATCGACGGCAAGATCTACCGCTTCAACGGTGACGGCTACATGCACACCGGTTGGACCTACTACTACAACCACTGGTACTACCACTCCTCCTCGGGCGAGCAGGTCACCGGCTGGGTGCAGGACAAGGACAACTGGTACTACTTGGACCCCGTCACCGGCGCAATGGTCAAGGGCTGGTTCAAGGATGGCTCTCACTGGTACTACCTGGGCGACACCACCGGAAAAATGGTGAAGGGGTGGTACCACGGTAAGGACGGTTGGTACTACTTGAACCCCGCCGACGGCATCATGGTCACCGGCTGGGTCAAGATCGGACTGACCTGGTACCACTTCTCCGACACCGGCAAGTGGATCCACTAGTGCCCCGCGCCAACGCATGATCCCAGCGTTGTCACACGACGCTCCGGTGCTCTGCACAGACTCGATCCCTACAGTAGGTGTCATGACAAGGGAATACGGCACGGGCCAATCGGGCCCGGGAGATGCCGACGAGAATCGTTGTGAGGAGTCATTTGGGAGAACGTGCACTGTGTTGATGGGATACGCCGTGGGGCCGACCGCAGGGTCGGCCCCACGGCGTATCTGCGCTCGCGGTGAGGCATCCCATTAGAGGTGACGATCGGATGCAAGTAAGAGTGGTCAGAGTCCGCATTGCTTGGGGTGTTCGCACGTGGGTGTCGTAGCGCGGCGAGAGAGGTGTGAGCGCTTTGTTGTTGGTGGCGAATGGTACTGTGGGTGGGGTGCACACTTCGGTGATTGCCGCATCGTGAGAAGGATTGGCCTCACAAGCGGGTGACGTGAGTGTGCGGAGTAATGTGTGATGCGCGTTCGTGTCGCATGGTCCGAACCGCCGTTTACCGAATTGTCAACACAGGGAGCATAGTCATGTCTCATCGACACATGGCGGCGCTTGCAGTAGCGCTGACCGGGGTTGTTTCTTTCTCTACGGTCAGTGTTCCCGCAGCGTTCGCGGCCGACTCTGGGGCGGTGTCGCACTCCAGCGTTGTCGCGCCGGCCGCGCAGCCCAATCCGTCCGAAGATTTCGAGATCGACAAGAACGGTGTTCTCACCGCCTACACGGGAACCGCCAGGGAGGTCACGATCCCCGACGGTGTTACCGAGATCAGCACTGAGGCGTTCGATAACGTGCAGCTGACGAAGCTGTGGATCCCCGCGAGCGTACGTGTCATCGGCGATGATGCCTTCGTGAGCCAGGAGCTGAAGGAGCTCACCTTCCAGGATGACAAGGAGCATCCCTCCCAGCTCACCACGATTGGGGATCGTGCGTTCCAGTCAACGACTCTGACGACCTTGACGCTGCCGGGCTCCGTGGTGACGATCGGCTACAACGCGTTTGCGGGGATGAGTAGGCTCACGTCGATCCGCCTGGGAGCCAATGTTGGTGCGGACCAGCTGGTGGCGGCCTTTGTGGGAACTAGCGCGCTCACTTCCATCGAGGTCGATGCTGCCAACACAAACTACGCGAGCGTCGACGGTGTCTTGTATTCGAAGGATCATTCGCACCTGATTGCCTATCCGCAGGCAAAGAATAGGGGAGGGGCCTACGCAGTCGTTGGTGGGGTCACGCAGATCGATGACTACGCGTTCGCGGGTGCGACCATTGCGACGGTGACGCTGCCTTCCTCGCTGCGCACGATCGGTGAGTACGCGTTTGAAAGCTCTCGGCTCACGTCTGTGACCCTGCCGGATTCGCTTGAGACGATCGGTTCCTGGGCGTTCTCGAACGCCTCGAGTCTCACTCGGGTGGACTTGGGTGGCACGACCACGGTGTCGGATAACGCCTTCCTGAATGATCGTGCGTTGACCGAGGTGAACATGCGTCCCGAGCTGGGAAGGCTCACGGCGGTCGGTGACGATGCGTTCGGCGGCTGCACGAAGCTGACCAGCTTGGTTGTTCCTGCGTCCGTCACCTCGTTCGAAGGCGTGTCGAATACCGGCGTGGACACGCTCGAGCTGGGGGATCGGGTCAGCAATCTGCGCATGGTCACGCGCGGCGTCCGCAACGTCCGCCACATTGTCGTACGCGGCGGCGTGGACGGCGAGTTCTACTCCGAGGGCCGTGCCTCGAACGGCCGCCCGGAGAGCGCATTCTTCGGCGAGGGGATGACGACGTTCTCCTTCTGGAGCGAGACACCGCGCGTCATTGTGTTGCCTTCGACCGTGACCTCGCTGCAACTTGACGAAGAAGCCGACGCCGACACGAAGGCGAACACCACCATCTACGTTGCTGGGGCCAAGGGATCGCAGGCCTGGAAGACAGTCAAGGCAGCGATGGAGAGTGCCGGATACAAAACGGCGAACCTGTTGGAATACTCCGCGCCCACGCTCGCTCTGTCGGGCACTGGCATCGCCGAGGCCGGGACGGGGTACGCGCTGAACGCTGGCCTGGGTGCGCCGACGACGGTGACCGTCACCGCTACCGGCGGTACCCAGGACGTGCGCGAGGTGCGCTTCGTTCAGGTCGGGCCGGGCCATGCCGAAACCGTCCTCCAGGATTGGAGCGCCCTCGCGTCTCGCACGGCATCCTTCGTGTGGACCCCGACCAGTGCGACTGTGGGCCTGCGTGTCGACGTGCGCGACGCCTCCTATGCCCTGCATTCGACGAGGCTGAGTGTCGGATCTTCTCCGGCTCCCGAGCCGCAGACCGGTGGATGGAAACAGGACGCTCGCGGCTGGTGGTATGTCAACGCAGACGGCTCCTATCCGAAGGACCAGGCGCTGACGATTGGCGGAACCGTGTACCGATTCGATGCCTCTGGATACATGCGCACGGGCTGGGTGAAGGACGGCGGCTCCTGGTTCTACCACACCGGCTCGGGTGCTCAGGCGAGCGGTTGGCTCAAGGACGGCGCCTCCTGGTATTACCTGGATCCCTCCAGTGGTGCCATGGCGACCGGGTGGCTCAAGGATGGCGCCTCCTGGTACTACCTCAATGGTGCCGGTGATATGGCGACCGGCTGGCTCAAGGACGGCGCCTCCTGGTACTACCTGGATCCCTCCAATGGGGCCATGGCGACCGGCTGGCTCAAGGACGGTGGCTCCTGGTACTACCTGAATAGTGCTGGTGATATGGCGACCGGCTGGGTCAAGGACGGCGCCTCCTGGTACTACCTGGATCCCTCCAATGGGGCCATGGCAACCGGGTGGCTCCAGATCTCGGGAACGTGGTACCACTTCTCGACGAGTGGCCAGCTGATCGGCTAGCCCGACGACAGACACGACGCCCTCAATCCCTGCGCCCCCGGAAGAAATTTCGGGGGCGCAGGTCTGTCTTCGCGCGTCAGTGCCGCCCAGCGCGGTGTTGGCTCCGGGCGATTGTGGGGGAGCGTGGGCTGGGAATGAGAGAAAGACGCGATTCCTCATACGTGAGGTGACAATGCTAGACATTGCTCCACATGTCGTGAAAATGCGGGAAACACCTGTTTGATAGATGGTGCGATAGATTCGTGAAAACTGCTGTGGTCCTCCCTCGATAGGGTTACTCTTGTTCAGTGGAGCTGCACGTGTGTGCATGCCGATTTGTCACTCGTTAAGAAAGTGGGCACAGATGTTCCATCGAAGACTATCAGCGGTGGCGTTGGTTGCCGTCGGCGCTCTTGCCGTAACGGCTATGAGTGCGCCGTCCTCCGTCGCGGCGGACACGGAGCGCGCCGAGGCCTCGTCGACGAACCGAGACTCGGGCGAACGCTCGGCCACGGTCATCGTCCAGCTTGAGGAGGGTGGCGGCGACCATGCCTCCCGCTACGCCGACGTCAAGAAGCGTATCGGTGAGGCTGTGGCGCAGGCGAGTCCCGGCGCGACCATTGAGGACGTACGCGACTATCACCACGTGTTCGAGGGCTTCGCGATCAAGGTGCCTGCCGATACGATGGCGGCCATCAAGGGCGTGCAGGGAGTCAAGGGGGCTTTCTTCGAGGGGCGTCACGAGCCGGTCACAGACCCCGACTTCTGGGACATGCGCGACCACTCCACCGACAGCTCTCCCGATCGTGGCACAGCCTCACGCATGACGGGCGCCGCGGCGGCCTCCCAGAGGGGTCAGGGGCAGGTCATCGAGGTCATCGACGTCGGAGTCGACACCTCGCACGAGGCTTTCGCCGGCTCCCTGGATGCTGCTTCGGCGCGCCTCACGCGCCAGGCCATGACGTCACTTGCCCCCAGCCTCGGCGCAGGCAAGGACGGCGCGTGGGTTAGTGACAAGATCCCCTTCGCGTACGACTACGGGGACGGGGATACGGACGCGACGACAGGTAACGCGAGCAGCCGAGCGTCGGAGCAGGGCACACACGTCGCGTCCCTTGCAACCGCGAACGGCACCTCCTTCACGGGGGCCGCGCCGGGAGCTCAGCTCGTCGTCGCGAAGGTCACCAGCGACGGTACGTACACGGCCTACGACACTGCGCTCCTGGCGGCCCTCGACGACGCGGCGGTCATCAAGCCCGATGCCCTCACCGTCTCCTTCTCGACGCTCGAGGGGATGAGTAGCGACTCCGTGGCCCTGTACTCGCAGGTGTACCAGCGCCTGACCGAGGCCGGGGTCGTGGTGAACGCGCCCGCCGGCAACGATGGCAATTCCAGCTATGGTACCGACCCGGATACGGGCCTCCTCGGCTTCCCGGCGTTCTACTCCTCGACTCTGGCCGTCGCCTCCGTGAATGAACAGGATGCAGCGGACCTGGGCACGGGGGCGATCACCGTCTCCGATTTCTCCGGCACGGGTGCGACCTACGACCTGCGCCTCAAGCCGGAGGTCGCCGCACCCGGCGGCGAGGTGATGGCGGCCAGCCCCGGCAACTACTACGGTCGCCAGTCGGGCACGGCCGAGGCCTCGGCTCAGGTTGCCGGCATCTCCGCCCTCGTGCGCGAGCGGATCGCGACCGACCCGGCCTTCGCGGCCTTGGGTAGCGCCGAGAAGAACGCACTCGTCGGTAACTTCGTGATGGGCACGGCTCGCCCGATCGCAGACGTGACCCGCAATGACGGCGCGTACTACTCGCCGCGTCGCGTCGGCGCCGGCATGGTGGACGCGGTAGCGGCCACGACCTCGTCCGTGTACCCGACCGTCGTGGGTGCCCCGGATCCCTCGCGCCCCAAGGCCGACCTGGGCGACGGCACGAACGGGTGGACCTTCCAGGTGCGCCTGACCAACGTCTCCGACGCCGCCCACACCTACACGCTCGGCGGCCAGGCCCTGTCCGAAGACGTCGAGAGCATGCTCTTCACCGGCCACTCGACCAACTGGGCGGGAGCGGGCATTGACCTGTCCTTTTCCGCCGACTCGGTGACCGTTCCCGCCGCCTCCAGCGCCACCGTGACCGTCACCGTGACCCCGCAGGCCGCCTTCGCCTCGTACGTGAGCGACAAGACTCCCAACGGAACGTTCGTCGACGGTGCCGTGACCTTCACGAGCGCTGACGGGCAGCCGAACCTGACGGTTCCCTACATGGGCTTCTACGGCTCCTGGGGACAGGCCAATGTGTTCGATCAGCAGTACCCGAACAACCACGAGGTCGGCTACGGGTCGACGCTCATGAGCGGCAACCTGCCTTTCGGACAGTTCAACCCCTACGAGATGGAAGACGAGCGCGCGCTGGACGGCTTCCACCCCGATCGTTTCGTCATCACGCGCAACGGCTCTCGCACAAGCGTCACTCCGGGCACGATCCTGCTGCGCGCCGTCCCCTCGCTGACCTACACGGTCACGAACGAGGCCGGGGCAACCGTGCGCACCTACACCTGCGATCGTGCGGACAAGGCCTTCTACGACGACCACTGGCGCGGCGTGCACAACGCCGAGTTCATGTCCCCCGGATGCGCCCCGAGCTTCGATAGCTACGACGCGGACGGCAACGAGCTGCCCGACGGCCGCTACACGGTCACGATCGAGGCCGCCACCTACGGCCCCTCGTCGGCGACCCAGCGCACCAGCTACAGCTTCGCGGTGGACACGGTCTCGCCCGTCGTCTCGAACGTCACCGTTTCCGGTGAGGGGGAGGAGCGCATGCTCTCCTTCGATGTGACCGACGCCTCGCCAATCGGCGGCTACGGATTTAAGACAGATCCGGACGGAGCGCTGACCCTATGGCGCGTCAACAGTGATCCGAGCTCCCGCTCAGACGACGGGCTCTACCACGAGCACTTCGACGCCAAGCTCCCGAGCGTCCTGAGCAAGCTCGGCGGTGACCCTGCGACCATCCAGCTGGTGGTGTGGGACTGGGTTGATAACACGGCGACATCGTCGGTTTCCCTCAAGGCCGAGGATACGCCCGCGCCCGCTCCTACGCCGAAGGCTGGCGTGTGGAAGTGGGATGGTCGTGGGTGGTGGTACCGCTACGAGGATGGTTCGTATCCGGCTGATGCGACCCTGGTGATCGATGGTGTTACGTACCGCTTTGACGCTGCCGGTTACATGCGTACTGGGTGGGTGAAGGACCGGGGCGTGTGGTACTACCACAATGCCTCCGGTGCTCAGGTGAGTGGTTGGGTGCTTTCGGGCGTGAGTTGGTATTACCTGGACCCTGGGACCGGGGCCATGGCGATGGGCTGGGTGCAGGTGGGGGCCACCTGGTATTACCTGAGCCCGGCTGATGGTGCGATGCATACGGGCTGGCTTCAGGAAGGTGGTCACTGGTATTACCTGCAGTCCGGTAGCGGCGCGATGGCTACGGGGTGGCTGAAGATTTGGGGTACCTGGTACCACTTCGCCGACAATGGCCAGTTGATCAGCTAAGCGCCTGGCTCCAGGCTCACGCCTGACCTCATCGGCCCGCGCCCCCCCCGGTCAGTTTTCCGGGAGGCGCGGGCCTTTTCGCGCGTCCAGCGCTCCGCGGCGTCGCCGATGTGTGGGACTGAGTGTGCGCACACGTCGCTGCCTCGTTACGCAGTGGTCAGGGGCGTCCCCCTTCTTTTCGTTGAAATGTTGGGCAATGGGTAGGTTTGTCCGACAAATGCGTGTGAGAGCGTTTTGACAGATTGCGTGAAAATTTGAGAAAACTAGTTGTCGATGAACGGGTCTAGGTTACTCTTGAACGGAGGGATCCGAGCAACGATGCAGGCACCCATTAACCAGTTGTGAAGAAAGTGAGTCACAGATGTTACCCCGGAAACGGTTGGCGCTGACGCTTGTAGCGGCAGGTGCCCTTGCTTGTACGACCGTGAGCGCGCCGCCCTCGTTTGCGGCCGACGCGCACGAGGCCGAGGCCGCCTCGAACACCGGGGTCTCCCTGGATGCACAGCAGACGGTTATCGTCCAACTCGAGGATGGTGCTGATCGTGAGGGGGTGCGACAGCGCATCGATCAGGCGGTAGCGGCCGCCACGCCCGGTGCGAGCACCGAGTATGTGCGCGACTATCACCACGTGTTTGAGGGCTTCGCCGTGAAGGCGCCCTCCTCCGCCCTCGCGGCCATCAAGGGCGTGCAGGGTGTCCAGGCAGTCGTTTCCGATGGCGTGCGCGAGCCGATCGTGTACCCGGAAATTGTGGGGCGGGCCAGCGATGAGATCGATGATCCGTCGGTGCTCACCCGCGCAGACCAGGCGTCTGAGCGGGGCCAGGGGCGTGTCATTGAGGTCATCGACTCGGGATTCGACACCTCGCACGAGGCCTTCTCCGGGACCCTGGATGCCGCATCCCTGCGCGTCACCCAGGCTGACATGGCGGCGCTCACCACCCAGCTCGGTGCTGGGCGGGCCGGCGCGTGGGTCAGCGACAAGATCCCCTTCGCATACGACTACGCCGACGCTGACACGAATGTGCTGGCCGACTACGAGTATGGAATTGAGGACTACACGCGGCACGTGCATGGCACTCGCATGGCTGCCCTTGCCGGCGCCAACGGGACAACGTATCGAGGTAGCGCGCCCGGCGCTCAGCTCATCGTCGCCAAGGTCGTCTCCGATTCCTGGAACGTCGTTCGCGATAGTGTTGTGTTGGCGGCCCTGGACGACGCGATGGTGCTCAAGCCTGACGCCCTGGTCGTCTCTGTCATGGCGGCTCGCGATGTGAGCGGCGACGCCGCGAGGCTCTACGCGCGCGCCTACGACAAGTTGTCCGCGGAGGGTGTCACGGTTGATGCGCCCGCCGGAGATGATGGGCGCGCTGCGTGGAGCACGCGAGGATCTGATCCGGGCGCGATTGGCGCGCCCGCCGAGTACTCGTCTGTCCTGTCGGTGGCGGCGCTGAGCGCGTCGGGTGCCCCCGGCCAGCCCGTCTTCAAGCCGTGGGATTCCTCCTCGTGGGGACCGGCCCCCGATCTGAGGCTCAAGCCCGAGATCGCTGCTCCTGGAGTGCTGGTCAATTCCGCCGAGCCTGGCAAAGACTATCGGGTCCTGTCGGGCACGGCCGAGGCCTCGGCTCAGGTCGCAGGCGCGGCGACCCTCGTGCGCCAGCGCATCGAAACCGACCCGGCCTTCGCCGGAATGTCCGAGGGGGACAAGAGTGCGCTTGTCACCAACTTCCTGATGGGCACCGCCCACCCGGTCGTGGACGCGAGCCAGGCGAATGGAACCTTCTGGTCTCCTCGCCGAGTCGGCGCTGGCATGGTGGACGCGGTGGCGGCCACGACCTCGCCCGTGTACCCGACCGTCGTGGGTGCCCCCAACCTGTCGCGCCCCAAGGCGGAGCTGGGCCGAGGCACCGACGGGTGGACCTTCCAAGTCCAGCTGACCAACGTCTCCAATGAGCCCCGCACCTACACCCTCGGCGGCCAAGCCCTCTCCGAGAACGTGATCGACCTGCTCTTCCGAGCCAACTCCACGAACTGGGCCGGAGCGGGCATCGACCTGACCTTCTCGGCCGACTCTGTGACCGTTCCTGCCACCTCCAGCGCCACCGTGACCGTCACGGTGACCCCGAAGGCCGAGTTCGCCTCGTGGGCGAAGGAGCACACCCCGCAGGGCACGTTCATCGACGGAGCCGTGACCTTCACGAGCGCCGACGGTGCCCCCGACCTGACCGTGCCCTACCTGGGGTTCTACGGCGAGAGCGATGAGCCGGGCATCTTCGACAGCCCCGTGTACGGCGAGTCGAAGCTCAGCCCGTCAACGATGACCTTCCACGGCCTGCCCCTCGGCCAGATCAACCCCTTCGATCCGGAAGAGTCCATGGCGATCAGTACGAATGACCGCAGCCTGTACATCATCACGCGCTCGGCGGAAGAAAACGCCAGGACGTACGCCACCCCGGGCACGGTGCTGCTCCGTGATGTCGATTCGCTGACCTACACGTACACGAACGAGGCCGGGGAGATCGTGCGCTCCTACACCTACCCGGGCGCACCCAAGAGTCGCACCGTTGGCAGCGGGCGTTTTTCGGAGGTAACCACCGCCGAAAGCACCTTCGACAGCGCCCCCTTCTTCGACGGCTATGACGAGGCGGGCCGCGAACTGCCTGACGGCAACTACACGCTCACCATCGAAGGAACGAGGGGCGGGGCGAACCCGGCGACCGAGCAGCTCACCCACGTCATCCGACTGGACACGCAGGCGCCCACCATCTCGAACGTGACCATCACGGGCGAGGGGGAGGACGCTGCGCTCTCCTTCGACGTCACCGACTCCTCGCCCATCGCGGGCTACGGATTCTCGATGGCGGCGAACGGCGAGGCCTTCATGCAGGAGAAGGAATACGGCTGGGGCGAGCTCGGAGGCGACGGTGCACGCCACTACCACTACGACATCAAGCTCTCGGACATCGCGCAGCGCGCGGGCGCTGACCCGAAGGCTGTCTACCTGCAGGTGTGGGACTGGCCCCTGAACCGGGCTACGCTGGCTGTTTCCCTCGCGGCCGATGACACGCCCGCGCCGAAGGCAGGGGAGTGGAAGCATGACGGCCGCGGCTGGTGGTACCGCTACGAGGACGGCTCCTACCCAGCTGACACGGCTGTGATGATCGACGGGACGACGTATCGTTTTGACGCCTCCGGCTACATGCGTACTGGCTGGGTGAACGAGGGCGGTCAGTGGTTCTACCACGCCTCCTCGGGTGCCCAGGTGAGCGGTTGGGTGTACTCGGGCGTGCACTGGTACTACATGAGCCCCGCGACCGGGGCCATGGCCACCGGCTGGGTGCAGGTGGGCTCCACCTGGTACTACCTGAGCCCGGCTAGTGGTGCGATGCATTCGGGCTGGCTTCAGGAAGGCGGGCACTGGTACTACCTGGATCGCTCCTCCGGGGCCATGGTGACCGGCTGGGTCAAGATCTACTGGAAGTGGTACCACTTCGCCGACAACGGCCAGTTGATCGACTAAGTACCTGAGTCGATTCGCGCTCACCCTCGCCCGCGCCCCCGGTCAGACGTCCGGGGGCGCGGGCCTATGTCTGCGTGACGTGCAACGATGACTCGATATTCGACAGTCGTGCGTCATGCTCCCTCATAATGATGGTTAAATTCTGAACACGCTGGCAGGCAATGTGGCCCAAGAGTTCGCTTGTATGTTTGTCAAAACTAATACGAATTGCCAGAAAAGGTTTGTCACAAATGCAGAACAGTCTACGCTTGGATGTGAGGAGCCTCGCATAGTGGCGACCTCAACATTGGTCAAACCCTCCGACAAGTGAGCCAGACATGTCCCATCGAAAACTCTTGGCACTGGCGCTGACAACCGTCGGTGCGCTCGCCGTAACAACACTTAACGCGCCTGCCTCCGTCGCTGACGACACCCGGTCGACGGAACCCGCCCAGGCCTCGTCCTCGGAATACTACGAGGACTACACCACGACGATCATCGTCCAGCTGACGGACGACGCTCCCGCGCTCGCGGAGATGAAGGAGCGCGTGTCCGCCTCCGTGACGGCGGCCGTCCCCGGGGCTAACGTGACCGACGTGCGCGAGTACACGCACGTCCTGCGCGGCTTCGCGATCAGAGCGCCCATGTCCTCCCTCAAGGCGATCAAGGCAACGCCCGGCGTGAAGGCCGCTTTCAAGGATCGCTACAGCGCCACGGTCTACGACGAGTACGGGTCCAGCAACAGCGGCAACAAAGACAAGGACCACGACCCCTCGCACTCGGCTGCGATGGACATGACGGCGGCCGCCCAAGCCACCCACAAGGGCTCGGGGCAGGTCATCGAGGTCATCGACACCGGCTTCGACACGAGCCACTCCGCCTTCGCGGGTCCCGTGGAGGGCGCGCGCCTGGCTCAATCGGACGTGGCCTCCCTGACGGCCGGACTCGGTGACGGGCGGGGCGGCGGCTGGGTGAGCGCGAAGATCCCCTTCGCCTACGACTACGCCGACGGTGACGCGGACGTGAGCTACCCAGATCCCGGTCAGTTCCCCGACCAAACCAGCGATGCTCGATACACGCACGGCACCCACGTGGCGGCGCTCGCGGCCGCCAACGGCTCGGAGTTCCGGGGTGCCGCGCCCGACGCGCAGCTCGTGATGGCGAAGGTTCTTGGCGACGATGATCAGGAGATCAACGATTCCGTTTTGCTGGCCGCCCTCGACGACGCGGCTATCCTCAAGCCCGACGTCCTCATCGTGTCCGTCGGTGACAACGCCGGGCAAAATGGCGATGCCTTGGCCACCTATGCCGACGTCTACGCCGCCCTGACCGCCCAGGGTATTGCTATCAATGCGCCCGCCGGTGACTACACGTCCTCCGCGTGGGGCAACTGGAATAAGGGAGACCAGCCCTTCGCCACTGACGCCGACTACGGCGCGATTATCTTGCCCGCGCTCGACTCGAACGCCCTGGCAGTCGCCTCTCTCGACGAGGTCGACAAGCGCGACGGTCAGCCCCTTGCGGATCCTTCCCCCTCTCGCTTCTCCTCCTGGGGCGTGACACCGGACCTGCGTCTCAAGCCTGAAATCGCCGCCCCCGGCGGCGACGTCATGTCCGCGCTGCCCGCGGGCTCCTACGGTCGCAGGGCTGGCACGGCCGAGGCCTCGGCTCAGGTGGCGGGTATCGCCGCCCTCGTGCGCCAGCGCGTCGCCACCGATCCGATGTTCTCAGGCCTGAGCGCTGAGGAGAAAAACGCTGTGGTCACGAACCTGCTGATGGGCACCGCCCACCCGGTCGTGGACACGACGCGAGGGGGACATACCTTCTACTCCCCGCGCAAGGTCGGCGCAGGCATGGTGGACGCAGTGGCGGCCACGACCTCGTCCGTGTACCCGACCGTCGTGGGAGCCGCGACTCCATCGCGCCCCAAGGCCGACCTGGGTGACGGCACCGACGGGTGGACCTTCCAGGTGCAGCTGACCAACGTCTCCGATACCGCCCACACGTACACCCTCGGCGGCCAGGCTCTCTCGCCGACCATTGAGGGGAATTCCTTCACGTTCGGCTCCACCGACTGGACGGGTACTGGGATCGACCTGGTCTTCTCGGCGGACTCCGTCACCGTCCCCGCCCAGTCGAGCGCCACCGTGACCGTCACCGTGACCCCGCAGGCCGCCTTCGCCTCGTACGCGAACACGAATGCGCCCTCCGGCACCTACGTTGACGGCGCCGTGACCTTCACGAGCTCTGACGGGCAGCCGGGCCTCACGGTCCCCTACATGGGGTTCTACGGCTCCTGGGGTGCTTCACCCGTCTTCGATGGCAAGTGGGATGGCAGTAAGGATGCCGGCGTGCACCTGTACGGATCCACCTTCAAGAACCTGATGTCGGGCATGCCGCTGGGCGACGTCAACCCGCTCTACAATCACAATGACATCCGTGAATTGCAGCAGTCGGACCCCGCCCTGTTCTACGTCTCCCGGTCCGACGAGTTCCTGGCCCCCTCGCACGTTGGTCCTTCGACGTACACGCTGCGCCCCATCGACACCCTGACCTACAGCTATCTCAACGATGCAGGACAGGTCGTGCGCTCCTACACCCGCTCGCACCGCCGCGCGTCCCTGCATGACCACGAAATCCCCTACGGTTTGTTGGGGGCCAACGTCGAAGACTGGGGAGACGAACCCGTGTTCGACGGCTACGACGAGGCGGGCAACCCCCTACCCGACGGGGTCTACACGCTGATCATCGAGGCCGAGACCTACGCTCCTTCCAGTACGAAGCAGCAGATGACGTGGTCCTTCACGCTGGACACGCAGGCGCCGGTCGTCTCCAACATGACGATCGTGCCCACGGGCGAGAATACCTACTCGCTGTCCTTCGACGTCACCGACTCCGCGCCTATCGCCGGATGCGGTCTCTTCCCGGACTCGGGCAAGGACTATGTCCAGCGCGAGTACGAGGAGGAGCCCGCTGCGCGAGGTGAGGACGGGCTCTTCCACGCCCACTACGACCTCAAGGACGTGCCGCTCACCGCGACCACGGGCGCGGGTGACGACCCGTCGACGCTGTCCCTGCATGTGTGGGACTGGGCCAAGAACAAGGGAACGACGAAGCTGCCCTCGTCCCTCGTGCGTATGACGTCGCTGTCGGTCTCGCCTGCCTCGGCGTCGCTGGTGGCGGGGGAGTCTGTGGCGCTGAGCGTCACCCGCGAGCCTGCGGATGCGACCGTGACCTCCGTGGTGTGGTCCTCGTCGGACGAGGCCGTGGCGACGGTTTCGGATACTGGCGTGGTGACGGCGGTTGGTGCGGGTGATGCGACCATTACGGTTGCTGACCCGACCCAGCCTTCTGTGTCTGCCGCCGTGACCATTCACGTCAATGCTCCTGTTCCCGCGCCGAAGGCTGGCGTGTGGAAGTGGGATGGTCGTGGCTGGTGGTACCGCTACGAGGATGGTTCGTATCCGGCTGATGCGGCTGTGGTGATTGATGGTTCCACGTATCGTTTTGATGCGTCGGGGTAC